>MDSV01126992.1_pt1 | contig 14952 bp, 17 predicted proteins | sample 810851 | NCBI WGS metagenome assembly MDSV01 (sample SAMN05326640, study PRJNA326480) | marine metagenome | isolation source: seawater | place: Atlantic Ocean: North East | collected 2012 | reverse complement strand
TAGTAAAAATGTTAAAATAAAATTTGTAAAAGATAGACCTGGCCATGACTTTAGGTATGCTCTAAATAATAAAAAAATACTTAAAAAGTTGCATTGGAAAACTGAAATTCCACTATATGCTGGTTTATCCCAAACTTTTGATTGGTATATGAATAACAAAAAATTTTTTGATAGCATTTCAAAAAAACATTACATAAATAGATTGGGTTTAAAAAAATGATAAAAAAAGGAATTATCCTTGCTGGTGGAATAGGATCTCGCATGAGTCCTCTAACTAAAGCTGTTAATAAACAATTATTACCAATCTATGATAAGCCATTAATTTTCTACCCACTTTCAGTATTAATGCTTTCGGGGATAAAAGATATATTAATTATAGTAAATAAAGGTCAATTGAATCAATTTAAAAAAATTTTACCTAATGGAAATAATTTAGGTATTAAAATTACCTACGCTGAACAAAAAAGCCCTAAAGGTTTGCCTGATGCATTTGTGGTTGGAGAAAGGTTTATAGGTAAAGAAAATGTAGCCTTAATTTTAGGAGACAACTTTTTCTATGCACAAAGTTTGACAAAAAAATTAAGGGATTATGTTAAACTAAACAAAGGATCAACTGTAATATTGCACCCAGTAAAAAATCCATCTCTATATGGTGTTGCTGGTGTTAATAAAAAAAATAAAATTATTAAAATAGTTGAGAAACCAAAAAAAAATTTTTCTAATCTTGCAATAACTGGCTTATACTTTTTCGATAATAAAGTTGTCGAATATAGCAAAAAATTAAAACCATCAAAAAGAAATGAATTAGAAATTGTAGATTTATTAAATAAATATAAAAAAAATAAAAAGTTAAATGCTCAATTTCTGGGCAGAGGTGGTGCTTGGCTAGATACTGGGTCGATTGATGATTTTTATGATACTTCAGCATTTGTTGCAGCTATAGAGAATAGACAAGGTCTTAAGATTGCTTGCTTAGAAGAAATCGCATTAAATAACAATTGGATTAGGAAAAAAAATATAGAATTAGCAATTAAATTTTATGGAAAATGTAATTATTCACGTTACCTTGCTAGTTTAGTAAAGAAGCTACCCCTATAAATGGCTAAAAATAATACAATAATAGTTACTGGAGGTAGTGGTAGATTTGCACAAAGTCTCAGAAAAATTAAAACTAAATATAAATTTATTTACCCAACAAAAAAGCAACTTGATATAACAAGCCAAAAATCTATAAAAAACTATCTAAAAAAAAATAAATCATTTGCAGTTCTACATCTTGCGGGTCTGTCTAGACCAATGATTGAACATCAAACAAATATTAATAAAAGTATAAATTTAAATATTATTGGAACTGCTAATCTGAGTTGTGTTTGTTCACAACTAAATAGAAAAATTATATATTTTTCTACAAGCTATGTTTACCCTGGAAAGAAAGGAAATTACAAAGAAGACGATCCACTTTTACCATGGAATAATTATGCCTGGTCTAAGATGGGAGGAGAATGTGCGGTACAAATGTTGAAAAACTCGTTAATTCTTAGAGTTTGCATGACTGAAAAACCTTTTGTTCATAAGAAAGCTTTTGTAAATGTAAAATTAAATTTTATATTTCATGATGAGCTAGCCAAAATGCTAGTTAAAATTTTAAATAAAAAAGGTATCATTAATATTGGTGGGCCAACTAAAACAGTTTATGATTTTGCCAAGATTTATAATCAAAAAGTTAAAAAAATATTTAATAAAAAAAAGTCATCTAGTAATTTTCCTATGAAACCTTTTATGAATTTATCAAAACTAAGAAAAATAATTAATTAAATTTTTGAAATGAAAGTATTAAATACAAAATTCCCAGGTTTAAAAATAATTCAACAAAGAAAACATGGTGATAGCAGAGGTAATCTAAGAGAAACTTTCAGAAAAAAAATTATCAAATGGGACGAACTAGTTTTTGATTATGCGACAACTTCTAAAAAAAATGTATTAAGAGGTTTTCATTTTCAATCAAAATTTAAGCAAGCTAAATTCGTTTCTGTTTTAAAAGGAAAAATACTCGATTATGTTATTGATCTTAGAAAAAAATCTAAAACCTTTGGAAAGTGTTTTGGTATAGAGTTATCTGATAAAAATTGTAAATCTCTTTATATCCCTGAAGGTTTTGCTCATGCCTATTTTTCTTATTCAAAACTAAATATTATTTATTATAAACTTTCAAATTATTATCATCCTGAATATGAAGATGGAGTTGTTTGGAATGATGACAGTTTAAATATTAAATGGCCAATAAAAAATCCTAAAGTATCCTTAAAGGATAGGAAACTAAAAACACTTTCTGAGTTTAAAAAGAGATTTAAGGGATTATAGTTTATTATTTCCTATATCAAAAAAGATAATTGGCATAGTTTTACATTTAAAATTCTTTTGAAACCAATAGGACATAAATCTTTCTGCTAAAAACCCATAAATTCTTGTTTCTCCATATCCTGATAAATTGTCAAAACCAAATTCTTTTTCACAACGATTTAGCCAAGGAAAAATAATTGAATAGTATTCTCTTAAAATTTCTTTTGATTTACAAATAAACATATTATGTGGATTAAAAGATGATTTACTTATTAGAAAATTATTAAAATCTTCCTGGTCGTGTTTATTTAATAATTTAATAGACTTTTCTAAATAATTTGCTCCATGCCACATATCAAAATGAAATTTAATATTTCTTTTATTTTTTGAGAATAAATTAAATATGTAAGATGGTTTTCTTGATAAGAGTTTTATACTTTTCTTTAAAAACTTCATAGTTTTAAGGTTTTCTACTGAAGTTTCTTCTCCTAAGATCACATCATATTGATCAAAATTGATAGGTATTTTTCTTAAGGATAAATTTTTTAATTGGTTTAATGAGTAAAATTTAGAACTTTCTATTTCTAATGTCCAAAATTTTCTATACTGACAAAACCCAATCCAACCATCCTTAAGTTTATTTAAATAATTTTTCCATAACCAATAATGAAAAGTATATTCTCCATAATATTTATTCTTAGATGAAATATTTTCACCAGTACTATCAGTATACCAATCTTTAGAAAAATGCTTAGTACCAAGGCCGACTGGTATATAATCAAGTTCATTAATAGTTTTTAAATGACTCGGTTCCATTGAAAGGCAAAACATAGAAAAATTATTCATAAAATGTTATACTCTTGTAATTTTAGAGATAACCAAACCTCTTCTTTCAATTTTAATAATATCTTTACCTTTGTGTTTATCAAAGCAAGTTTTTGCAGCTTTTGGATCATAATTAGTATTATCTTTATCTAACATCACTCTATTTGTCATTATTACAAAATCAAAATCCTCTTCATCGTCAACAATTTCATAATTTAAATTGTTGATTTTATTTAAATATTTTTTTTGAATATCAACAGGTACACCACAAACTAATATTTTAATTTTTGATTCTTTAAGGAACTCTTTGTTATCTTTGATTGACGAAATTAGTTTTTTTGTAGAAACGCCCCAATAATCATTTTCAAATTTACTTGAATTTTTAGAATATTCGCCTGCAAAGATATTTAGGTATACGTAATGATATGGTGTCAATGATATGAAGTTAAACAAAAAATATATTTTAAAAAATATTAAAAATATAAATATAAATTTATATAAGTTATTTTTTAAATTTTTAAATAAAAAGAATATTAAAATTGATGGTATTATACATATATAGGGAATTAAAAATAAAAAGAGTCTTAATCCGTCATAAACTGGAATAGGAGTAATTAATAGAAGAAAATTTGGAAATAATATAATAAAAAAAAGTATAAATATTTTAAAGTAATAACCTTTTACATTATTTTTAAAATAAAAATTGATTTTATAAAAGAACAAGATAAATAGGAAAAAACTTAAAATATAGAATTCTGGCATTTTATAAAATAAATTAAGCAAGATATAGTAGCTTGGAAGTTGCCCTGGATTAAAAATACTTCCATTAAATAGAATAAAGGGGGTTCCAAACCCAAATGAAAATGATTCAAAAACTAATTTAAAAGGTAATAAAAATATATTTGGATGCGTGTCCGTCCAAAAAAGCACCATAAAAAGGTAAGAAATTATTACTACTTTTAAAAAATCAATAAAAAATATTTTCTTAGAAAAAATCTTTTGAACATAAATTTTGGAATAAAATATTTCAACTATTGCAAATAAGAATATAGGAACAAGAGTAATTATAATACTTGGTCTAACACCTAGACCAAGTCCTAAAAGTAAACCACAATAAATTACATAGTTATTTTTTTTATCTTGTATATGTTGCTTTTTAAAATATTTAATAATCACATAAAAAATCCATACATTAACAAAAGTTATTATTGTATCCATGCCATTCATTGCCATATGGCCAAAAAATATTGGATTCAAAAAACAGATAACAAAAGTGATTTGCCCTATATGTTTATTAAAAAATTCTTTTGTTAATTTATAAATTCCAAAAACTGTAATTATTGAAAATATTAAATTAATAAAATATATTGATTCAAGGTTATATCTTTTTGGGAAAAACTGAACAAAGAAAGCTGAGATAGAACTGTATGCGCCAGTAGCAAATCTAGAAGAATAAGTTAAACCATTAACCTTATTCGCGCCTAACGAAAATAGATAATCTAATCTCTCTTTTCCTATACCATAGTAATACCATACATCCCATGTGGGACCAAGTTGTAAAGCGCAATATAGAGAGTAAAGAAATAATAACGATAAAAATATTATTTTTATTTTTTTATCATACTTAAGTATGAAAAAATCTATATTAATTAATTTCTTCAAATTCAGACTTTAATTTTTTATATAATTTATAAAGTAAAATTCTGTCTTCTTTATTTATAATATTATCTTTTTCTAATAAACCATTTAGATCTTTTCTTAAATTATCTGCTTGTTCTCTTCTGGCATCAAGTTCTGTTAAAGATAATATATTATTTAAGAAATCTACATTTGAAACCAAAGAATTAATAAGAACATTAATAGCAATAATTATTGCAACTGTAATAGATATTAACTTGATAAAAAATATTTTTAGATTTTTTTCTTTTTCCATAAGTTTATAATTTAATATTATCTTATTTTATAATTTTAAAAATTCTTTACCATAGTTATAATTTTTATAATAGATAAATCTTTACTTTATATTTTAGCTCAGTTCTAAAATTGCTTTTTTAAGTAAATCTATTGAAACATTTATATGACCTAATTGGGCAATTTTATATTTAACAGCTTCGCATTTAATTGCTCTATAACTAAGACCATTATTTATTGCTATATTTTCCATAATTTTTCCATCTGTTGTACTTTTTATTTCTATCACTTTTGTTTTAGGTTTACAGAAGCATAAACTACCAAAAGCTGCGCCATGCAATCCTACAATTATTTCTGCGTTATTAAATAGTTGAACTTGATGTTTAAAATCAATGTTACCCAAAGCAACGCTTTCAAAACCCTTCTGTTTTAAAAATTCTTTAATTTGATCTTCATTAGTTATTTTTCTCATATTTTTTACATTTGAAGATGAATCGCTTCTATCAATATAAATTTTTTTTGGTAAATTAATTTTTTGATGATTGTCATCAGGTTTTGAAATAAAATTTTTTCTTAACCATTCAAAAATCCATGTAGGAATATTTTGTATTTCATTGCTAGCATCATTATTAAATACATAAGGATGATCTGTAATAATTAACTCATTACAACTTATATGCCTAAAAAATTCACTTGAAATAAGTTTTTGCTTAGGAATATTTAACATTTCTAAAGTTTCCATTTGAAATTTTTTTTTAATATCAGGTAATAAAATAAAATTTATCTTGATTAAATCTATGAATGATCCACACAATGCTAATCTTGGTAGCACATCGTACAGCCAATGCCAGTAATTATGGTTTCCTGCTCCACCGGTAAGTAAAGATAAAACAGTTCCATTTAATTTTTTTTTTATTCTTGGAGTGCCCTTTTTAAAAACTATATTTTCTTCAATAGGTGCATTGTTTATTGATCTTAGTTGAAAAGAAGGTCCATCAACAATAAAGTTATCAAGAATAATTGCTGTATCGTGAACGCGGTCAGTATATAGTCTCGCATTTTTAATTTTATATATTTTATATTTTGTATTTTTTGCTTTATTAATAATTTTTGTTTCAATTCTAGAATCTTTTTCAAAGCTTATCTTTCCTTTAATATTTCCGTGAATCAAAATAAATATTTTTTGGAAAAAAAGTTTGAAAATGTTTTGTAATATTCTCTTCAAAGTATAATCTTTAGTCAATTCAATTTTGGTAGCGGGAAGTGGGATCGAACCACTGACCTCAGGCTTATGAGTCCTGCGCTCTAACCAACTGAGCTACCCCGCCACAGTATCTTGTGTTTGTCTGACATATATTTTAATCAATAAAATCAGTCAAAATTAAGATTTTAAATTAACATACACACGAATCTCTGTCGAGTATTTATGCGTTAATAAGCAAAATAAATCACTCATATCAGAGTGTACTTTCTTTCAATTAAATAAATTTTTATTATTTTTTTTTAAGGAAAAATAATCGAATTTTTTGATTTAAAGGTTTTTCGTAAAAATAAAAACAAAAATTAGCTATAAGTAACAAAATAAAAAAGTATATAAAAAAGAAAATATGTGACATCGAATATAAAGATGGCAACAAGTTGAATTTTTCCTGAAGCATTATGATAGTAAGTATAAATGGAAAATGCAGTAAATAAAGAGCGTAAGTTAAATTTCCTGCGTAGCCAAATAAAAATTTGAATTTATCACTCTTTATATAATGTTCTGATAAAATAAAAAAAAACAGTAAGCTAGGGCAAAATAAATAAGTTTTAAAATTTCCAACAAATGAGAATACAATTAGAAGTAATGAGAAAAGAAACAAAAGAATATTAAATTTTATTTTTCTTGAAATATAATAAATTAAGACACCACTAAAGAAGAGTCGTGAACACTCTAAAAATAAAGAATTGTATAAACCTATTTTATTAATTAATAATAGGAAAATAGATAACAAAATAACAAACCAAATTTTATATTTTTTTAGAAAATCTAAAAATAAAAAGAAAATAATATATATACCAACCTCTATAGAAACGCTCCAAATTGGAGCATTAAAAGAATGTCCACTTTCAAATCCCCATGCCGAAATAAAAAAAACTTGCAAAAAGAAATGATAAAAGTCATTAAATTGAAAAGGATTAATTTTAAAAGATCCATTAATAAATAAATTTATAAATAAAATAATAGTGACAACTATAAGAGTTGCTAAATGCAAAGGATAAAGTCTTGCAAATCTATTAATAAAAAATTCTTTAGAACTCACTTTATTATTAAGTGATAGGTAAACGTGAGCAAATACAAATCCTGATATTGCATAGAAAACGTGCACACCATAAATTCCATAATTGTAAAAAACGTCCAATAAAGAATAAAAAGGCAACCGAATTTTCTCTTCAGCAAAATAAGCAGGGGAATAGATATTGTACGGTTTAAAAAAAAGTCTGTAATGGTATAATATTACTGATACCGATGTTATTAGTCTTAAAAACTCTATACCATAATATCTACGCATTTGATTTCCTCATTTGATTTATTATCATTAATTAAATATTAGATAAACATAAATAAAACACATATTGATGAAATAAACTATAAAGAAACAAATTATGATTTTAAATAAAATATGGTTAAAAATTTTTAATAAAAATAAGTATAACGAACTTAAAAGCCAAAAATCACAAATTTTAAATAAAAAATTATTTGAAAGTAATATTAAAAATAAACTTAGTTTTATAGATAATGTCTTAAAGAATAAAAATGAAATAAATTTTTTACACTCAGGACATTTGGGCGATGTAATAAATTCTCTTCCATTAATAAGAGAGATTGCAAAAGATAAAAAATGTAATCTTTTTGTGGAAAGAAATAAACCTATTCCTCTACACGCATTTGATCCTCATCATCCTTTAGGGAAATTCTATTTAACAGATTCCTCAGTAAATAAATTACTACCACTATTATCAAAACAAGATTATTTAAATAAAGTTGAAATATTTAGTGAACAAGAAATTGATATTGATCTTAATTTAATTAGAAATTTGCCAATTAATTTTAATATAGATTCTGTAAGATGGTACTTTCATATCACTGGAATACATGGTGACTTAACAAATCCCTACCTAAATAATATAGATCAACATAATTTAAAAAACAAAATTATAATTATTAGAACAAAAAGAAGACAAAATAATTTAATTAATTATACTTTTCTTAATAAGTATAAAGATATTCTGTTCCTTGGTTTGAAAGATGAATATGACGATTTAAAAAAAGAGATTCCTAGTATGGAATTTTATGACTGTAAAGATTTTCTTGAAATGGCACAAATCATACAGTCATGCAGAATATTCATTGGCAACTTATCATTTGGATACACTTTAGCTGAAGCTTTGAAAAAACCTAGGTTATTGGAGTCTGGAGCAAATTTTCCCTTAGTTTACCCTAATGGCAAAGATGGGTATGACTTTTATTTTCAAAATCACTTTGAAAGCAATTTTAAAAAAATTTTCATTCGGTAAAAATAAAATTTATATTATTTTAATTTTTGGAAAAGGAATAATAATTTTTATATTTTTTTTATATTTTCTAATTTTTTTAATTACATATCCCTTGAAATGCCAAATTAATAATAGAATATAATCTACTTTTGTATCTCTTAATTTTTTTTCATCAAAAATTTTAATCAATGAATGTGGCGTATATTTATTAAACTTTTCCTTATTAACATCAAATATTCCATTTAATAATTTATTATTTATCTTTGAATTATGAAGTAGCACATTTCCTTTTGTAGAAGCTCCTAAACCATAGATAATTTTTTTTTTCATCTTAATTTTCTTAATAATTGAATTTATTTTCTTGCCGTGTTTAAAAACCTTTTTAAAATAATTTTTATATGTTTTTGCATCATTAATTTTATTTTTTATTTCGTTCTTTATTTGCTTATTAACTTTAGAATTATTTTGAACAAACTTTGAATTTAAATGAGATATATTTAACCATATGCTTCCACCATTTATTTCATTAAAACCAAAATCGATAATTTTCATATTAGTTTTTTTACACAAATAATTTAGCGATAGTAAAGAATAATACTCATAATGCTCTTGACAGAATGTATCATAAGAAAAAGTTTTTATTATTTCTGGTAAATATGCGACTTCAATATGAAAAATTCCATCTTTATCCAGAATACTTTTTACTTTATTTATAAAAAAAACAGGATCTTTTAAATCATAAAACATTGCGTTCGCAGAAATAAGTTTAAATTTTTTATTTTTAATAAGCGTGTACCCTTTTTCAAAAATAAGAGGTATTGTTATAATTTTCTTTTTATAAAAATTTTTAAGTTTTTTTATTGAAGGATCAATACCAAATAGATTCTTGCCATTAAAAAAATTAATAAAGGTTCCATCATTTGAGCCTATATCTAAAATAAAATCATTTTTTTTATAATTTATTTTTTTTTTTTAAAAATTGTGACTTTTTCTTTAAATGATCAATCATTACTGGATTTAAACTGGATAAGTAACCATAATTATCTCCATATAACAATTTGGTATCATAGTTATGTTTTAATTGTAAAAGACTTGAGCTTTTAGAGTAAACAATTTCAAAAGGTAATATTGGTATTTTTTGTGTAATTTTTTTTGGAAAAGTGCCTGTTAAAGGCATTCTATCAAAATTTCCGACAGAAATTAAATCTTTCTTTTTTGATATTCTGCACTTTTTAATTTGTTGATAATTCATATTAATTAATTAACACTAAATACTAATTATAGTAAATATGGTTTGCTCCGCATTAGTAAAAAAAACGAATTCCCATTCTTATCCCAACAAAAATAACAAGGCAAGCAGTTATCAAAGCTAAAAATCTTGTTGGTAAAATTTTTAAGTTTAGAAAGTTCCCAACCTGCCCCCCAATTAAAACTGCTGCTAATAAATACCAATAAGTAATAGCTTCTATTAATACTTGATTTTTTGTAAGTTGACCTAGAATTGCAAAAATTGAATTTACTAGAATAAAAAGTGATGAAGCTGTTATAATGTGTTTTGGTCTACCCGCTTTTAGTAAAAACAAAATTGGACTTAAAAAAATTCCACCTCCTATCCCAACCACACCAGAAATGAATCCTAAAATACCACCTATAAATATAGAAAAAATTAAGGGTATTTCTCTGTAAAGAAGTTCTTTGTCTTCATAAAACTTAAAATTAAATAAAAGTAAAGTTCCTGCTAAAATTAAAACTAAAAATAATAGAATCTCAAATAATTCTTTTTCTATAGTTAATGATCCACCGATATACGCTAGTGGCATAGACCCTATTAAATAAGGCATTAAAATTTTTAAATTTAAGTTTCCTGCTTTAATGTAATTAATGCAATTACCAGAAACTACTATTATATTGCACGTCAACGCTATAACTGGAACAATATAATAAGGAATACCCCCTATCAGAAGTATAGCTAAATACGTAGATCCACCACCAAAACCTACACTAGAATAAAATATTGCAGTGACTAAAAATGATATTGCTAATAGCATTACGGTTATTTATCTTAACATAATACTTATGCAAGTAAATGTAGCTCTACTAACAGTAACAGACACTCGAACAATTCAGAATGATAAATCTGGTAAAATTCTAGTTGATAAAATAGCTGAACAAAATCATAATTTAATTGATAGGAAAATTGTAAAAGATGAAAAAGAAGAAATAAAAAAAATTATTCTGGATTGGTCAAAAAATAATAATATTGACGTTATTATTACGACTGGAGGCACAGGTCTAACTGGAAGAGATATTACTCCTGAAGCTTTAGATGAAATTGCTGATAAAAAAATACCTGGTTTTGGTGAACTTTTTAGACAGTTAAGTTTTAAATCAATAGGAACTTCAACTCTGCAATCTAGAGCTTGTGCTATATTAAAAAATGGAAAATATATTTTTGCATTACCTGGTTCTTCAGGTGGAGTAATTGATGCATGGGATATGATTTTAAAATATCAATTGGACATTAATCATAAACCATGTAACTTTGTAGAACTTTTGCCAAGATTAAAAGAAAAATAATAATTATGAAAATAAATGCAGTTAGAGCAATGCTAATAGTCTCTCTTGTAATAATTTTGTTATATATTTTGGGATTATTTCTTCCAATAATAAAAAATACTAAAAATTCAAAATTATACGATCAAGATTTAATTAAGCACACAAGATTAATTATTTAATTATTTTTGATATTTTTTTTTCCAATCAGAATAGGGCATTCCATAAATATATTCCCTTGCATCCAAATCAGAAATTTCAATACCTTTCTTTTGTGCTTCTTCACGGTACCATTTTGATAGGCAGTTTCTACAAAATCCTGCAAGATTCATTAGATCAAGATTCTGTACATCTTTCCTTTCACTCAAATGTTTTATTAATCTTTCGAAAGCTGCAGATTGTAATTCTTTTTTTATAGTATCGTTCATATCAAAATTTATTATATACTATATTTAATCTAAAATATTAATAATGAAAAATTTAGTTGATGAAAAAATATTAGACTTAGCCAATGGCTGGATAATAGCAAATGACAAAGTAATTATCGCTACAGTAGTAAAAACATGGGGGTCTTCACCAAGACCTATTGGTAGTAGAATGATTATTAACCAAAAAGGAAGTTTTTATGGTTCTGTATCAGGAGGATGCATTGAAACTTCTATAATTAAAGAATCAATAAATCTATTTAGTGATAAAAAATCTTTTATAAAATTAGATTTTAACGTTACAAATGACAGCGCTTGGGACATTGGTTTATCTTGTGGTGGAGAAATTTCTGTATTTTTAGAAAAAATCGAATAATGAAAAAAGAAATTCTCAAAAATATAATAAAGAAAAAAAAGAGCAAAATTGATTTCGCTGTAGTTACAGATCTTAAAAATGGTGACAGCTTTATATTTGAAAAAAATAAACCAATAAATAAAAAGTTTAAGCAATACACAAAAAAAATAATTAAAAATTTTGACAGTAAAAGAAATGGAATTATAGAAAAGACAAACATTTTTATTAAAATTTATAATCAACCAACAAAGGTAATAATAGTTGGAGCTGTTCATATTGCACAATACTTAGTAAATTTTATGAAGCCATTAAATTTTGAAATTTATATAATTGATCCAAGAAGTCGCTTTGCTACAAAAGAAAGATTTAAACAAACAAAAGTTATTAATAAATGGCCAAATGAAGCTTTTTATAAAATCAAAACTAACAATAATTCAGCCTTAATTGCATTATCTCATGATCCTAAAATTGATGATCAGGCCATAGAATATGCGATAAAAAATAATTTTTATTATATAGGTGCTTTGGGAAGTAAAAAAACACACAAGTCCAGATGTAAAAGACTTAAAGAAAATGGTTTGACGAAAAAACAAATAAAAAAAATATTTTCTCCAGTAGGTATTAAACTAGGTGGAAAATCTACTCCTGAAATAGCTTTATCTATTGTTGCTCAAATTATATTTAAAATCTACAATTGATTGATAGTATAAAAATCTTAAGATTATGATTTTAAAATTTTATTTTCTGGATCATGTAGTGGTTTAAGTTCTAAAAATGCTTTATGTTTAACTTTTTCTACTTCAATTTCTAAATCATTTTTATTTAGATCATGTGAAGTTTCTACATAACCAAAAGCAATATTCTTTTTATAATTAAATGAATAATTGCCTGATGTAGTTCTTCCAATAATTTTATCTTTGAGATAAATTGGTTCATCATGCAACAATAAAGGATAACCTGGCCTACTATCTTTTAAGCTTAAAATAATAAGTTTTTTTTTAGGTTTTTTATCTTTTTCTTTAATTAAAGCATCCAAACCTATAAAATTTATATTTTTTTTATAGCTGATCGCAAAATTTAAACCTGCTTCATATTGATTCTCCTCAGGAGACATGTCGTGACCCCAATGTAGATATCCTTTTTCCATCCTCAAAGTATCCATGGCATGAACTCCTGCATGGCATATTTTAAACTTTTGTCCTTCCTTAATAATTAAATTATAGATTTTATGTGCATCTTTAATCGGTATATACAGCTCCCAACCTAACTCACCAACATAAGATAATCTTTGTGCCCATATGTTGATATTTTTAATATTTATTATTTTTCCACTCCCAAATGGAAAATTTTTTGTTTCGAAATGATCTTTAGATATTTCAGTCATTAAATTTCTGCTTTTTGGACCAAATAACCCTAAACAAGCATAGTCTTCTGTCACATCTTTAAATTCTAATTTGGATTGTAGATTTTTTAATATATGATGTTTATCTCTCTCACGGACTGCTGCTGAGCTAATAATTCTAAAGTAGTTATTTTCTAAACATACTACAGTTAAATCTGCTTCTATACCTCCGTCTTTGTTTAGCATTTGCGTATAAGTTGTTTTACCTTTTTCATTTTTGATGTTAGCTGTACAAATACGCTGTAATTCTTTGTGAGCATTTTGTCCTTTTAATTCAAACTTTGCAAATGGAGTTAAATCAAATAACCCAATATTTTTTCTAGTGTTTGTAGTTTCATGCTCAACAGATGGAAACCAATTTTGATAGTTATAACTGTATTTATATTCAGCTTTATTCCCGTTTGTCTCATACCACATAGGACGCTCATAACCTGCAACGACACCAAAACAAGCTCCGGCATTCTTTAAAGCCTCATGATATGGAAGTAATTTTTGATTTCTTGAAGTTTTATGTTGTTTGTATGGCCAATGCATTCCATATAAATCTCCAAGGGATTCTGTCACTCTTTCTTTAATAAAAGTTGTTTTTGAGTGAAGTTTTTCAAATCTTTTAATGTCATAGATAAATAAATCTTCATTTATATGCCCTTTCATCATCCATTCTGCTGTAACTTTGCCTATGCCTCCTCCACTGCCAATTCCAATACTATTCAAACCACAACATGCAAATAAATTATTTACTTCAGGAACTTCTCCTAAAAGAGTATTTGTATCGGGTGTAAAGGATTCTGGTCCAACAAAAAACTTTCTTATTCCAGCATTAGTTAAAATTGGAACTCTTTTAAGAGATGCATTTAGATAAGGTTCAAAATGTTCAAAATTTTCAGGGAACTCACCAAAAGAAAAATTTTCTGGTACTCTATTTGTTTTATCAAAGGCTGGGATTGATTTTCCTTCAAAAATTCCTATCAACATTTTTCCTGCATCTTCTTTCAAATATAAACTGTCATCAAAATCTCTTAATACTGGAATGTTTTTTGGTAAATCATTTATTGGCTCTGTAATTACGTAAAAATGTTCTGCAGGATATAAAGGAATACTAATTCCTAAATCTTCTCCAATTTGTCTTGACCACATTCCAGTTGCAAGAACTACATACTCACATTGGATTATATGATTATTTACTTTAACACCATGAACTTTACCATTTTTTATAAGAATTTTTTGAACTGGAGAGTTTTGAAATATTTTTACTCCTTCATTTCTACCAGCTTTTGCTAATAAATTCGTAACACCAACTGGATCTGCTTGACCATCGCCAGGCATAAATATACCTCCTAAAATATCTTTTTCATTTATTATTGGGTATATTTTTTTAATTTGATCAATATTTAAAACTTCAACATTCACATCAAATAATTGAGCTGTTGTTGCTTGTCTTAAAAGTTCTTGCCAACGACCTTTTGTTGTCGCAATAGAAAGTGCTCCATTTAATTTTAATCCGCTTGAAAAATTAATTTCTTTTTCTAATTTTTTATAAAGATCTAAACTATATTTTCTAATTTTAGTTATTGCTGCAGAAGGTCCAAGCTGACTGACTAAAC
>MDSV01148563.1_pt1 | contig 14953 bp, 13 predicted proteins | sample 810851 | NCBI WGS metagenome assembly MDSV01 (sample SAMN05326640, study PRJNA326480) | marine metagenome | isolation source: seawater | place: Atlantic Ocean: North East | collected 2012 | reverse complement strand
CTAGGATTAGTAGGATAAAAAGGTACAGGCTTATATGAATCTTCATCATCAACATTTGATGTTAAAGATGGTAGATTATCTGAATATACGTCATTACATGGATTAATATACCCATGATTTCTTTCGTCAAAACCACATCTTAGTTTAATAATTTTATATTGACTTAGTTCGTCATTTTCTACTAAAGTGGTTCCTTCTTTAAATATATTATTTATTACATCATCCCCTGCTTCATTTTTTTCAGTAGTTATCAAAAAGTCAATGGTATTATGTTCGGGAGGTTTCCATTTAAAAGACAATTCCCATGTTATTTTTGTTAGCGGCGATTTTTCACCTATTTTGGTACAACCAACACCGTATTCTAAAGGTGTAAATATCAAACCATCCGTATTATAAGGATATAATCCATTTTCTATATCCGTTAAAATGGCATCACATCCTTTAAATATTTCCCCTTCATTTATACCACTTTTAAATGATTTTACAGTAATATTTAAAGGTGATTCTTTAGTATTTGATACCACAGAAACAAATTGTTTTGATCCTACGATATTTTGTAAGATGGGAAGTCTAAAATTATTTGGAACGTCCCCAGATTTTGTTGGAATAAATCCATTATCTCTCAAAGATTTACCATTTACAAAATAAACGTCAAAAGCTGCATAAATATTTATAAAATTACCTGTTTTATTGTGAAGAATATGTTCACCATCTAAAAGCGTAAATTTTAATTTTGCATTTGTTGTTTTAGTACCAGTAAATTCGAATTCCATATTTGTATTTATTAAGTAAATATTACCTTCTTTGTTAATGAAAAGTAATTTTCTATCTCCATCAGCTTTATCTGTTACAGAATACATATTTCTAATATTAGGAGCAGCAGTATCTTGTGTTAACTCTTGTAAATTTACCGTTTGTAAAGTAATCGAGGATGGACCACAAAAATCTTTATTTTTAAGCCATCTTTTTTGAGGAGAACCATACAAAAGCTCTAAATATTCATTCTTCATATTATCTAATATAGGATAAGGTTGTGGATAAGCGGTATTTTGTAATCCTGATAAAACAAACTTAATTAGTTTTGAAAGCATTGATTTTAAATTATTAGCATTTTCTTGTGTATTTGGCGGATAATTTGTAAAAGATTTTTTCATTAGACTATTATCTAGTTCAATCTCAATTTCAAAAGCTTCCGGATTAGTAAATACTCCAGACTCTTCTATTTTATAAACAGGTATTGGTTTTTTTCTATGATCTAAACTACTAGATTTAACTATACTCAAGTCTACTTTAAAAGGATAGGCTGGATGACTAAAAGTTGTTCTATTCATATATCTAAAAATCTTTTTGGTTTCCATCCAATCTTCTTTTAGACTTTTAATTAATCCAGAATATTCACTTAATTCTATCTCTTTTTGATAAGAAATCCTAAGATTATACTCTTTTAGATCTATTGGAAAAACGCTTTCATTTTTTTCATTTTTTATAAAGGTTTTATTTTGAAATTGTACGGCAAAAGCATTTTTATCTATAACTTTATTTATATCATTGGTTCTACAATATTCTTGAACTGATGTAATACCTTCTATTTCAGTCCTAATTTTAGATATTGATTGTCGTCCTACTAATCTAGGATCTAAAAATTCATTTTGTATTTTAAGTATATTCATACCATTTTCACCATCAGTTACATTAAACCCTTTTGATTTTAAAATTTGAATTACTTTTTCAAATTGAAGTCGCGTGGTTTTTATACCTTTTGTATTAAAACGAGTTTCTAATTCATAATTTTCATTATTTTGTTGATTTGAATAATAAGTATCTAAATGAAATTTAAATAGTTCTGATACAGAATATTCTGCTGACATGATATATATTACTTGAATAGAATATTTTATACTTTTTCAATTTTATTATTATGATATTATTTTAATTAATTCTTCATATAACTCTTTTTTAGTAATTTTCTTACCATCACACATGGTTTGGATATTAATTTGTATACAAATATTTTTAATATCGTCATACGTATAAGCTGATATACTTTTAATCGGTTTTTTTATGTTTTCTACGCGATAAAAATTATTAATATAATAACTAATTTTAATAGGAGATGCATCTAAATAAATACCAGTTTCATAATTTTCATTTACTATAATATGTTTGGGTTTATTGTTACCTAGTATATAATATTTTTTATTAACTACATATATCAAAGAAATGTTATTGTATATACACAATGCTTGCAATGAAAAAATATCAATTTCTTTTGAATGAAATAAATCATGTTGGATATCATGTTTTTTAAGTTTAATTGTTTTAAGTAGATCAGGATTATTTTCTATTTTTTCAATCATATTCATTTTGAAATCATACTCAATTTTAAAATCGTTATTTTCATTATGAATTTCAAAATTTTCTTTTAAAATAAAATACATACACCATAACAATTTATTTTTATGATTAACAACTTGAAAATCTTGTTTTTTTATGTTAAAATTTTTTTGTTTATCCATTTTGTTTTTTTGTTCGATATGATAAATTTTATAAATATTATTAGTAATAGAAAACTTATCATATAAATTTGATTTATTCATTATGTATTTTATATACTGATACTTTTATTATCTTTACATAAATCATTATCTTTACATAAATCATTATCTTTAGATGAAATAGGTGAATTGAAATAATTATTTTTATATTCTTCTTTAATGTCTTCTAACGCATTTAATGTTTTTTCTTGTTCGTTGATATATACTAAATAATTTTGTATTTCTATAATAGTATTATTATCTACGTTACTTAAATTAACAAAAATTCCATTGCTATTTTCGTTTATAGTTACCTTATTTTTTATAAGAATTCTAAGTATTTCAATTTGATGTTCCTTATTTTTTTTCTCAATAAGGTTTTTAATTTTAATTAATTCCATATAATTTTATTATTTTTTTATATTTAAATTTATTTATAATAGTTATTTTGCTTCAATAATAAGTTTTGGTTGTTTCTTTTTTTTTTTAATTTTTTTTTCAAAATCTATTAATTCTGCTATTACTGATATAGCAGGATCATTTAATTCAAAACGTTGACCTATAATTTTTACTATAATCTCATCACTTTCTTTAATTGAAGAAAATAATTCTGGATTTTTATAATGATGGTCTCTGGCTATAAATATTATTAAAGGACTAGGTTCTTCATTTAATTGTGCTCTTATACCAGCTTTTGTAATATTGAGTGCTTTGCATTTTATTAACATGTTTTCAACTGGTAAACATATCTGACATTCTAAAACAATCTCAAATAATATACTACTTGTTTCAATAAGTCCACTAGAATATGTAATAATTTTAATAGTTCCTGGTTTAATGTATCCTTCTACACTACATTTACCTTCTAATTGTTTTGCAAGTTTTTTTTCTAAAACTTCTTTGATATTATCTCCTATGTATTTAATATCAATTGTTACTTTTTTAGTAATTAATGCATTCGAATAAATATTTTCATTGGTTATCTTAGATATATCGATAGGCATTATATAATAATAATATATATATTCTTATATAATTCAATTTTATATTAAATTTAAATAAATTTAAATAAATTTAAATAAACGCGGATCGTTCTGGATTAACAAACCATGTATTTTTATCATCTTTTTCATTGAAATACCTTAAAATAACTTCCTGAGCACAACACAATATATTATTACTAATTTTTTCAGGTATAGTAATATCAATAGAGCGATTATTTTTAACAATTTCTTTAATTAAGTTAATTGTTTCTGATTTATTAGCCTGATCACATCTAGCTCCTTTCTGTGTTGTATTTTTAGTTTTTATCTTAAACACTACTTCATTATTTTTTTTAAAAGGAACCATAAATCCATATATATTTGCAATACTTTCATTTATTTCTTTATGTATCGCTATAATATCTTTAGATAATGCATCTTTTTGTTCCGGTAAAGCTTCCTTCCATTTACCTTTATTTAATACGAGAAGCGTTTGAATTAATTTTTTAGACGATTTATCTGTATTATTTAATAATATAACTCCTTTTAGTTTAGTGCCAAAAATATATTTATCAAGATAAGCCTTCATTATAGTTTCTATTTCATCTAAAGAGTTACTAGAATATAAGTAATCTAATAATGTAATTTTTAAAGAATAAGGTACTGTATCTACAATATGTTGTATTATATAATTATTTATTTCTTGTTTTGTTATTCCAATAGGTTCTAAAAATACTAAACAACTATTTAATACTTCATACCAAGAACTAGTAGCTTTTGTTTTTCCTGAAAATGTTCTTGCTAAAGCATATTTTTCTTTCAACTCCTCTAAATATCTATCAAAATTTTTGTTTTTAATTTTTTTAGGTTGTTTTGAAACAGTTGTTTTAGTAGAACCAAAATTACTGGGTTGTTCGCTATCAACATTTTCTTCCATTTCTTTTGGAACATCATAAACTAGTTTTTTTCTTTTTATATCGATAGGTGAAACTCTTTCAAATACAGAAATATTTGTGTCTAATACTTCTATAGGTTGAAATAAATAATAAGTTCCTATATTAATAAGCTTACCTGGTTTTCCGTATCTATCGTATAAAAATTCATTGTTATCATATAATAGTTTATTTAATGCAGAATATATTTGCAATAATGATGTGGATGTTCTTAGATTAAGATTTGCTATTAAATCTTCTTTTTTTAAGAAATAATATTCTTTAAATAAATATTTAATTTTTTTTATTATTTTATCATTGTTAAACGAAGCAAAATCTTGATTATAACTACTTGCTGTAACATCGCTTTCTCTTATTTTTTTTTCTTTATTACAAAGAAAGTTACAACTTTCCATGTAATCACATATTTCACTAAAGGGTTTATCACCTATTTTATATTTTATTTTATTAAGATTTGATAAAATTATTTCGTAGGTCTGATCCAGTGCTTCTTCTGTGAAATTACCTTGTTCTTTATTTAGTAAGCAGTCTACCGCATTTTGTTTTAAAAGTCTATTTATTTTACCTATTTGTACTGCTTTTTCTTCAGCGTGTCTGTAAATGTACAAATCAGTTGATTCAATATTGTTTGAAAACATTGTTCCGTATAAAAATATCATTACATTTCTCTCTAAAAATGGTAATTGACAATGACTTTTTGTTCTCACAGCTCTTCCTATTGTTTGATTAACACGATTCATATTATACCATGGTTCTAATATATGCACCTGACGAATGTTTCTAAAATCTAATCCTTCTGTGCCAGCCCTTGATATTAATACTACTTTTACTTCATCTCCGTTATAATTACTTTCGTTAGTACATGCTTTTAAATCAACATTGTTATTAGGACTAACATTTTTTTCTCCTGATATTATAACGTATTTAAAATGACTTTTATTTTTAACATCTCCTTCTTTAAATAGACATGGAACGTCACCATGTCTTTTAATTCCAAATTCTTCTAAAGCTAATGCCATGGGTAATAATCCTGCTTCTAAATAATTAGAATAAATCAAGATAATTCCTTTTGATGTTTCTATAGAATCTATAATATTTTTTATTTTTGGACTATATTTTGCAATATTTTCTCTAGAAAAAATTCTTCCATAAGTATCTACTATGTTTTTTTTATATATATATTCTCTTTTGTCTTCTGAATAATCCATGACAGAACGTAAACCTTCTAATCCATATAAAAGTTCATGTCTAACATTTTTATTAGCAATAAAATTGTTATTTGGATATACCATGTTTAATGCTTTAACCAAAGGTGTCAAAACGGTATATCCAAAAGACTCTAATGTTTCAAACGAAACATTTTCTGTTTTTAAATTATCTATAATGTAATTATAGACTTTTTCTTGATATTCTGATGCAGATAATGTAAATAAATCTATATATTGTATCGGTTGTATTATATCAGCGCCATTCATCATTTTTTCAGGATATGGTTGTTGTCTAATACTTCTTTCCGGTTCAAATAATATTGGATATATTTTATATGGATAAGTATAGGGATTTTCTCCCCGTACATAAGATACGTAACCGTTTATTTTAATTTTTAATATATCTTCTCCTATTGTTTCTCCTGTATCTTTATTTATTTTTAAATTACCATTTTCATCGAAAACCTCTTTAACATTTATCATAGATCTATTATCATTTGCATTCATAATATTTATTAATGGTACAATTTCCAAGCTATTATTAAACATAGGTGTTGCAGATAAAAATAAAAATCTTAAATTATCTACATAATTAGCTAATATCATTAAAGTATCATAGATACGTTTTGGTTTTTTTTCCGTTCCTGCTCTTATATTATGTACTTCGTCTATTACTATTAATGTATTTTCTAATAAACTATTTAATTTTTTACGTATTATAATTTTTTTAGTTTCTTTTTTATAATCACCTTCTATATTAGATAATGCTATTATATAATTAGCAAATTCCTCATATCCTATGAATCTATAGGCATTTCTAATTAATTTATTAATGGCTTTTATTATAGCATCTTTTGTCATTTTTATGGAATTGCAATTTATTTCTTTCAATAATTGTTCTCCTATACAAGATTTTAATGTCCATATACCATTAGTTTGTTTTAATTTTCTTAAATCAAACAATTCATTTTTAAAATTATTTTGTACGTTTGGTTGTGCTAATACAAATATTTTTTTATTTATTCCTAATTGTTTAAAATTAACACGACATTCTTCCATAATACCTACTGCAGCACAAGTTTTTCCTGAACCTAAACCATGATATAGTAATAAACTGTTATATGGAGTATTAAATGACAAAAAATTTCTTACAAAAATCTGATGTGGTGCTAATTCTCTTTCTTCGTTACACATTTTATCAGCCATTATTTCAACATTCCCTATATCCCCTTTATATTTTGTTTCAGAAAATTCTAATTTTTTTGCTATTTTTACAAGAAAATTAGGGTCATTTAAAGTTGGATATAATTCAGGATTTAATTCTTCTTGTTTTTCTAAAATATCTATCTCTTTTTTTTCATTATCTTTTAATTTATCATTATAAGCTTTTTCTAATATATCTAATTCTATATTAGTTTTAATTCTTTTTTTCTCTTTTACTTTTTTTACTTTTAATTTCATTTTTTTAGGGGGTTTCTTTTTAGGAGATGCAGGCTTTAATTTTATTTTTTTTTTCTGTTTTGCTTTTATTTTAATAGTATCTTTTTTAGATGTATCATCCATACGTATATATATATTAGTTATATAAAGTATATTTTGTTAAAATACTATTTATTCGTTTAATTATATCTATTTTTTCTAAATTATACGGACGAATGCTATTGATTGCTGTATTATAGATTTTCCATTCTACCTTACTTACTTCTGTTTTTTGAAAATTAGATATATTAATATCTTTTATCTTTAATGTTGCTACAAAATATTTATGTTTATAGGATTTATAGTTAGAACCTGAAAATATTTCTTCTAATGGCATAATATTATCAATTATACTAATGCATTTTCGAGATATACCCGTTTCTTCCTCAAATTCTCTGCATCCACAATCATAATCTTTTTCATTAAAATTACGTCTTCCTTTTGGAAAACCCCATTCAGGTTCACGCCATTTATTTGTACTAGAGTTAATTAAATCAAATATAGAATATATTTCACCGTTTATAGAAATACCTTTCTGTAATGCCTCAAATTTATCTTTTGAACTTTTTTGCTCTGTAAAATTATTTAAACCTGTATTTTTACCCCATAAGTTAATCCATAGTGTATCGAAATCATTATTTGTTATCCGTTCTTTTTCATCCTCGGTCATTTCATTAATTATATTCATAAGATAATTAATATTATTATAAGGATAGCGCCCCCTTATAAAATCAATATAACCTAAGGTATCCTTTCGACGTATCATTAAAAATTTATTTTCGGGTCCAGAATTGTCTACAAGAATAATTCCTATACTTGTTATAGGTACTTTACATTGATGAAATAAGTGTCCATTTTTTCCACAATTATTACAAAAACTATTATAGCCTTTATTCATTATTGTATGTTTATTTCATTTTCTTTTTATATCATTTGATATTAATGGCTTTATCTGCTAGTATTTGGGGACCTCATTATTGGTTTGTATTATTTACTATTGCGCTTAATTATCCGTTAAATCCTAATAAAGTTACTAAAAAGAAATATTATGATTTCATACAAAATATTCCATTATTTATTCCAGATGAAAAAATGGGTAATAAATTTAGTGGTTTATTAGATCAATATCCTGTATCATCTTATTTAGACTCCAGAGAAGCCTTTGTAAAATGGATGCATTTTATACATAATCGAGTAAATGAAGATTTAAACAAGGCCGAAGTAGATTATTTTAAAAGTATAGACGATTATTATGAACATTATAAAAAAGTTGATTTATCGCCATTACAACAATTAAAGGAAAGAAAAATGATAAATACACTTGTTGTATTTAGCATTATTATTATATTCATATGGTATTTATACACGAAACTTTAATTTATTTTTTTTACTCTATTTAATAAAAATAATGAAACTAAAAATAGTGGTAAATAGAACTGCAGTGGCTGAATATTAAAATGATCTATTAAAAAATCTGTTATTCCAAATGCAGCAATATAAACAGCCACTTCTACTAAAAACTTATAATTACTAAATATCATTATATTATTATGATATAAAAAGATTACTACTATGTAATATGTGAGAGAGAAAAAAAAAAGAAAAAGAGAGAAAAACATAGAGAAGGAGTGGTTCAACTGCTCCTGTAACTCAGTTGGTTAGAGTGCTGGTCTTATGAGCCGGAAGTCGCAGGTTCGAACCCTGCCAGGAGCATACTATAAAATTCACCTGCACGTATAGCGAAGTTGGTCAAACGCGGCAGACTTAAGATCTGCTCCTTAGGGTTCCTGGGTTCGAGTCCCAGTGCGTGCATATTCGCTAGTCTATATAAATTTTTCTTTTTAAATTTAAAACGATAACAACTCGTGATAGCTCAGATGGTAGAGCGACGGACTGTAGTGGTTAAATAAGTATTCCGTTGGTCGGGTGTTCGAATCACTCTCGCGAGATTTTTTATTTTAACTAAAAATTTAAAATACTTATTTTTAGTTAATAATATTATATACCAAGATGACTTTTTATAGCTAATATATCAGCTTCTAATTTTGCTGTTTTTTCTTTTTCGGCTTTTAATTCATTTTCTATTTCCTGTATTTTTGTATTTTGAGTTTCTATTATATTTTCTTGTATTTTTTTATAATTATTTAAATCTATAATCGTTTCTTGTAAAGCCTTTGTTGATAAAGAGAATAATTTAATATATATTACGTTAATTTACTTATTTTAGTAAAATGTAAAGATTATTTATATATGGATATATATATATATTATGAGTTTTAGTGTTAAGCAAGGTTCAGAAATAGTATATACATTACCCAATAATTCTGGTAGCACTGGGGATTATTTAACATCAGGGGGATATGGAAATAATGCTACATGGACTACTGCATCTGATAGTCATATGTATGGACAGGTAATAACGTTGTGGATGTCGAGTACTAATTTCGTAAACAATAATGGTGGAAGAAGTCCAAAAATAAACGATGACGTTCAAAGAGATTGGTATTATTGTAACAACGACACCATCAGAACAAATTCGGGCGCGGTGGTGACTGTACCAGATATGCGAGGATGTGTTATCGTGGGAGGCCGCCCAAACGATAATGTAATTTCCGGCGGAGATCACGAAATTTCGGATGCTATTCCTATACCGTACCACAACCACGGCTTACAAGCGAGCTCAGGGCAATGGGAAGGGACTTCGGGAACTACGGAACCGGGTGCGAGCTTCACGTTCCAACACGGGTCGATGGGCTGGAACACAGCACGGCAGAAGAAAGGACAGGGTCGCAATGAGGGAAATGTAGTGAATGAGCTCACGAACGTTTCCCTTCAAAGTGTCAACGGGACAGTCCAAGTAGATAATCACAGCCATAGTGTGGAGGTGGCATGCGGCACAAAAGAATATGAGACGCAATACGCCGGCGGGACCGAAGGCGACACGGACCCCGAAAAAACCTTTAAATACTATAAACTATATTATATAATATATTTACCATAATAAAAACATAAAAAAAAAAATAAAAATTAAAATAATGGAGTTAAAAACTTTAAATAATATACATTATCTTTGTAAAGATAATATATATTTATTTGAAAATGTATTAGATTATAATGTTTGCAATGATCTTATTAACTATTTAGACGAAAAAGAAAAAGAAGGAAAAACAATGACAGAAAAACACGGTGATGCAACTAATGTTCAATGTTCTTATATTAATATTAAGAAAGACAGTAACTATGATAACATAATTTATTCATGTATAAATAAATATTTTAAAATAGTTCAATGTATAAATAGTACATTTTTAAATATAGACGATGATAGTAATTATTGTCTAAGGAGAATATATGGAAATACACGATTGCATAGTGATGGAGAATATGGGAATTCGTATGATAGAATAACTCGAAAACAAATAAGAACGGTTTCATGTATTATAGCATTAAATAGTAATTATTCAGGTGGTTATTTTGAATTCCCTGTTCAAAAAATATCCATAAAATTAAAAAGAGGAGATTTAATTATATTTCCACCTTATTGGACACATCCGCACAAAGTAAGTAAACCAATAAATGAAACTTCTAGATATACAATAAATACATGGGGAACAAAATTTCTAGAATAATCTACATATAAATGGTATGAAAAGCTAATGTAACTCTTTCAACTTTTTCCAAAAAAGCGTAACCTGACATATCAGTAGCACGGTGTTCAATGTGTGGTGGAGCTACAGCTATTCTACCTGGTCTAACGTCAACATATTTCATTTCAAGCTTTTCTTTATTTATATAATATGCAGTAGCACCTTCCCATCTAGTATGCCATGTTGGATTGCAGTATATTAAAATAGAAGGTCCGTATTTTAAACTTGTCCTACCATCTATATGCCAATTTCCAGGTGAACCAAAGGTGTGTATATTATAATATGCACGATCAATTATAAGATTTTCTTTATTTTCAATATCTAATTTTGGAAGAATAATATCATAAAAAATTTTATGAAAATACATATTGTTAATTACGTTTAGAGAATAAAAAGATAATTCTTTTTTATTTGTACCAATACTTTTATGTGGAATTCGTTGTCCGGAAATACAAAAATTAAATAATTTATTAATTAACTCTCCACGCAAAACATCGTCAATATAATTTATATCATTTTTAGAATCAACATGACTTATTATTTTAGTATAACTTATATCTTTAAAGTTAACATTTGTGATATTCCAATCATGATGTTCTAATGGGTCGTCATTTAAATCTATATTTTTTATAACATGTTTAACAAATGTCAAATAAAATTCTTTTGGTGAAGAATAGGAGGGAGCATTTATTTTTAATTGTGGTTTTACATAAGGTACAATTTCTTCATTTTTTACAATGGTGTTTTCTTGGTTTTCCACGGGTTTTTCACATGGCGGAGATGAATTAGATAGACCGGTGCTAATTATTTCCAATTGTTTCATTAAATTCGTAGTAACTTTTTTCATCTCATCAAGCTGTAATTTAATTTCATTACTATTTTGTGAATTCATTTAATATAGATAAAATAATACTTTTATATTGTTATCATTAAAAAATTGAATTACTTTTAATATTATAAATAGATATTAAATGTAAAAATGAGCCAAAACAAACCAATTCAACTTGGGTTATGCTGTTTAAATACAAATTTGCGAGAACGCAAGCCACCGGTATTCGCTTCAAGAAAGATGATTATTCGTTCCATTCAAGAGCAGGGTATAGATGCACTTAAACAAAAGATTTTGCAAAATCTCAGGGATATATTAACTATGATGGACTGGAATGAAGAAAATGGAATAAAGGTGTTTCGATTAAGTAGCGAGATGTTTCCACATAAGTCCAATCCAAGGGTTGAAGATTATTCTTTCGACTTTGCAGAACAGTTACTTGGAGAGATTGGACGAAAATCAAAAAGATACAATCAACGATTAACCTTTCACCCGGGACAATATAATGTTATAGCTTCTCCTAATGAAGAGGCATTTCAACACACCGTTGTTGATTTGAAATACCATGCGGATGTGTTAGATTTAATGGGACTTGGAGATGATTCAGTTATGGTAATTCATGGTGGAGGAATGTATGGCGACAAGTTACTTACTAGAGAAAGATGGTGCGAAAATTATGTAAAACTTCCAGATAATGTTAGACGCCGATTGGTATTAGAAAATTGTGAAAAATGCTTTTCCATCGAAGATTGTTTATATATATCAAGTAAAGTAAATGTTCCGGTTGTTTTTGATACACATCACTATAATTGTTATTGCGAGATGCATCCAAGTGAAACATTTAAACCCGCAAGGGAGTATATCTCTGTTATCTTAGATACATGGAAACGCCGAAATATTAAGCCAAAATTTCATGTTAGTGAACAAGGAACCGGGCGAATAGGTCACCACAGTGATTTTGTGGAAACTATTCCAGATTATTTACTAGAAATACCTAAAAAATATGGCGTGAACATAGATATAATGATAGAAGCTAAGGCAAAAGAAAGGGCAATTGCGAAATTATATAAGAAATATCCTAATCTAAATTGCACAGAAAAACAAGCTATTGACCTTTCAAATATGTCTTGGTTAAAAGTAAGAAGTAGTTGCGAGTGCTGTGAACCAAAGAAAAAAAAAAGAATAAGAATACACTATAAAAAAAATCAAAAATAACAAAAATGTAATCTACACATAAGAAAAATATCTAACCTATTTATAATGAAGTTTGAACTTCTCATTTTTGGTATAACAGCTTTTTTGGTTTTAAATACTTATTATGATGGTAAATTTATGAAGATAATAATATCTTGGAAAAAATATTATGAGATGGCGATGTATGCCTTTTTAGGATTGTCCTTTTATTTATTTTTAAAGAAGTATCCATCTCAAAGTAAAACAGCCTTTATGCATGCAAATGATTTGATAAAATATATGCCTATTGACAATGAAGCTCGAGAGATTTTCACTCCTTTGGTAGATTTAACAACAAATAATATATTTTCAAAGATGACTCCAGAGGAAAATACCCCACAATTTAAACGAATGATGAATTCAGGTTCAACTTCATCAAAACGGTCGGTAAGTGAAACAAAAAAGAAGTATGTTGCATCGCAACAAAACTGGAAATGCGCGAGTTGTGGGGCACAATTAAAAGCATCGTTTGAAGTGGATCATACAATAAGACTTGAACATGGTGGAACGAATGAAGTAAATAATTTAAAGGCTTTTTGTAGAAATTGTCATGGAGATAAAACCGCGATGGAAAATTTATAATACTATAATATATTAATGAATAACAGTTTTGAAAAAGGACAACAAACAAAATTAGAAAAAGAAAAAGAAGAAGAGCGAAAAGAAACATTGAAAGTAACTGGCGTGGTTATCGCAACATTGTTGTTTTTAGTATTATTTATAATCGTACTGTTTTATTCTGGTTCTTTAAAGGATTATTTAACTAAATATGTTTCAAATACGGCTATAGGTCAAGGGAAACAGTCACAATATGTAAATATGTTTTTATCTTTAATAGGCATTTTTTTATATGTAGGAATCTTTAAGTTGTTGTCTGCATTGCCTGACGAATTGAAAAAATTTGGAATGAAACAAAATAGTTCATTCGACTTGCCATTTAATTTTGATTTAGGAAATGGGTATACATTGACAGAAGTTTCAGGAATGATATCCGAATTTACCTTTTATTTTTTTATAATGGTAATATTCATTTTTTTTAATTTTAACACGGGTGAAGCGAATAATGCCATTTTTATATTAGCAAATGTGGTGTTTGTATACTTTATGTTCATTATGACGATTGTCATTAATATTGCCCAACCACAACCAGGTTCTACTATTTCAAATGTAGATATGGTAATAACAGCTTTTGTTGCATTTAGCATTATGGGAATGTTTGCCTTATATACTAAGGTTATAACAGATGACAAAGCCATGGATTTATTTAAAACATTTCTTCCTCTTCCCGAGTTAAATTTTATTTTTAGATTGATAATGTTTATACCATGTATTTTTATTTATACCATCAATTTTTTTAGATATCAAATTGACCCAGCTGTAACACCCCCAACCATACTTATATTATTGGTAATAAACATCCTTGTTATTACGGGATATATTCTTTCTAAAACCATAAAACCAGATGTTACAAAGTTGATTCTTAATGAACCTATCTATTTAAATAGAAAGCAAAAATTAAGCGAGGAAGATATGCTGCTTTATGACCGCGATATAAAAAAATATAAATATTCTTTGTCTTTCTGGGTTAATATCAATAGAGTGAAATCACGAGATAAAGATTATAAAATATTAGAATTATCAAATAAATTAAAGGTTTTATACAATGAATCAAGTGGAGAACTAACGGTACAGTATGTGAAGGAAAATGGTACAACAGGTGAATGGGAAAAATATTTAGGAACTAATAATTTTCCATTACAAAAATGGAATCATATTATATTGAATTATAATTCTGGTATTTTAGATGTATTTTTAAATAATAAGTTACTTTTTTCGCAGTCGGGTGTAATTATAAAAAATTCAAGAAATGAAATATATAGTGGAGAAGACGATGGATTAACAGGAGGAATATGCCATATAAAATATTTTAATAGAGTATTAACTTTAGATGAAATAGATAGATTTTATCATAGATATAAAAATTCAAATCCTCCTGTTGTTTAGGATCTCATTTATAATAAAATATAAATTATATATATATTAACCATGTTGAAAGAAATAGTAATAGGTGTAGCTATTTTACTTAG
>MDSV01006201.1_pt1 | contig 14954 bp, 14 predicted proteins | sample 810851 | NCBI WGS metagenome assembly MDSV01 (sample SAMN05326640, study PRJNA326480) | marine metagenome | isolation source: seawater | place: Atlantic Ocean: North East | collected 2012 | reverse complement strand
GTTTGGGCACAAGCTTTTAATAAATCTGGCCAAGCCATTTCGTAAGATGCTATTTTATAAAAATCAACATATTTTTTTAAATACTCAACAGCATGTAGATCAAAAGGTGTGCACGAAAATTTTATTTTTTTTTTTTTACAATATTTTGAAATTATTGGAATAAATTCTTTAGGAAGCTCCCTTTTTGTTTTTTTTTGAGCAGTTTTGAACAATTTTTTAGCATCCTTTGAAAATAATTTATTAATTTTAAAAAGTTGAAATTTTATTGCATAAAATCCACTATTTTTTGCAAAATCAACAAATTTTAAAGCTCTTTTAAGATTACCGTTATGATTGCTGCATACTTCAGCTATAAATTTTGAACTAGATAAAGTCGTTTTCATATTACTCTTTGTTCGTTAGTAATTTTTCTTACTTGTTTTTTGTAAAATTTACATATTATTTGAAGAATCATTTGTAAAGTGTTTCTTATCATAAAAAAAGCATTTGAGTCTTTAAATTTAAATTACTTAAGTGTTAAGTAATTATTTTATTAATTTTAAAGGAAATAAAATCTAAGTTTTTTTTTGAAACGTGAGGGCCTATAGGTAAACAGATAATTCTATCACTAAATTCGCTTGCAATAACATAATGTTTTTTATTAATTTTGTATTTATCTTTATAAAATTTTAGTCTAGGGACTGGGTGTGGATAATATATACTGCTACCTATATTATTTTTTTTTAAAAAATTGATTATCTCGAATCTTTTAGAAGAAATTTTTTTTGATAGTAGAATTGAAAGACAATAGAAGCTTCCTTTAATATTTTTATTTAAATTTGGAACTACAAAAACATTTTTTAATTTCTTTAATTTTTGTTCTAGATATTTAAAATTAATAGAACGTTTTTTCAAAAATTTATTAAATTTTTTGAGCTGTATTATCCCAATTGCTGCATGTAATTCACTCATCCTATAATTAAATCCCAGTTTATCAACATCATATAATCCTGGATAGGTTCTTTGATCTAAACTTTTGTCATAACCAAAGGCTTTTTTTTTTCTTAATAATTTTGAGTATTTATTACTGTTTAAAATTATCATACCGCCTTCCGCAGTTGTTATGTGTTTAACTGGATAAAAGGAAAAAAAACCTGCATCCCCGATTAACCCAACATGTTTTTTTCCAATTTTTGCACCAAGAGCCAGCGCGCAGTCTTCAAGTAAATATAATTTATATTTTTTTGCTAACACCTTCAATTTGTTCATATCAACTGGATTTCCAAGATAGTGAACAATAGTAATTGCTTTTGTTCTTTTTGTTATTTTTTTTTCAATTAATTTTATATCTATATTGCCAGTTGGATATTCACTGTCTACAAAAATTGGTTTAGCACCAGTGAGTTCTACTGCATGAGCAGTTGCAACATGTGTTTGTGATGGTATGATTACTTCATCTCCATTTCCAATATTTAATGAAAAATAAAATAAATGCATTCCAGCAGTGCAAGACGATACTGTTATTGCATCTTTAGCTCCTGTATATTTCTTAAAAGATTGCTCAAATTCTTTTGATTTAGGTCCATGTACATAAATACCACTTTTTAGTACTTTGTTAACTTCATTTATTTCTTTTGAATCAATTAAAGGTTTACCAAAATTTATTTTATTTTTTTGTTTTTTATAAATATTCATTAATTTTAACCTTTTCCCATTTTTTAGATATTGTTGATTTTTCCATGACCAAACATGTAAGCATAGATAAAAAAATTTCTTTTGTACTTGGATTATTATTTTTCTTATTATTTACCAAAGATAAGATGTAAGAATTTAGTATTTTATTTTTATAATCTTTGTCATTACCAAAGTTTATTTGCTTTGGTTTTATATTTTCTTTTCTTGATTTATATAATAATATCCTATCTCTATTCACTTCTATTGTTCCTTTTGAACCAAATACTTTAAGAGTATGATGATGGGGGAGAACACAGGAAAAATTTGAAGTAACTTTACCAGTTATATTATTTTTAAATTTTAATAAAGCAATGTTGTTATCATCATATTTATATGATGTTTTTTTAGTCATAACCTTATTGCCAATTGATGTGACTTCTAACGGAAATGAGTTTGTTATCCAAATCATTAAGTCGATTATGTGTATCCCGCCACCTTGTACAACCGAGTAAAAAGGTATTTTACCTCGCCATCCATTAGTTAATTTGTTAATTCTTCCGTAGTTGTACTCACCCTCAATGCTATATATTTTACCTATAATATTTTTTTCAACTATTTCTTTTACTTTTTTAAATTTTGGATGATATCTTAAAACAAAGTTTGATGATAATTTTATATTTGATTTTTTAAATAGCTTTGTAATTTTCGAAAATTGACTCATAGTTTGACACATCGGCTTTTCTACAAATATATTTTTATTATTTTTTATGGCTTGGACTATATGTTTGTAATGATAATTATCGTATGAAGCAATCGAAATTAAATTTATTTTTTTATTTTTAAATATTGAATTTAAATTCACGTTAAAACTAGTATTTAACATCTTGGCATATATATTTTTTTTTTTATCTATATCTGAGACATTAATTAATTTTACGTGTTTGTTTTTTTTTAAAACTTTTGCATGATTTAACCCAAAGCCAAGGCCAATAGTTGCCGCGTTAATAGATTTACTTTTTTTAAACATTACAAATTTTTTTATTTTGAATTTTAAATATCTTATAATTTAATTTATCTAAGATATCTCTATGGTTAACAATAATCAGTGTTTTATCCTCTATCTTGGTAATACTTTCATATATTTTTTTTTCTGTTTGAAGATCTAAAGCGTTTGTAGCCTCATCCAATATTAGAATCTTTGAATTTTTATATAAAGCTCTTGCTATACCAATTCTTTGTCTCTGACCTCCTGATATATTTGAGCCGATCTCCCCAATTACGGTGTTCTCTTTTAGTGGCAAACTATTAATAAAACTACTCAGTTGCGTTGTTTCAAGACAATATTTAAAATATTTTTCATTAAATCTCTCTTCATTGTTGTCTAGAATTATATTATTTTTAATAGTGTCATCAAATAGGTAAATCGACTGAGGAATATAACTAAAATTGTTATACCAATTAAAATTTAAATTATTAACTTTTTTGTTATCAATATATATTTCTCCTGAAGTCGGATTTTGCAATCCTAAGATTATATCTATCAGAGTTGACTTACCTGATCCAGTTTCTCCTTTAATAATAATTTTTTCATTTTTTTTAATTTCTAAATTAATTTTTTCTAAAACGTGTTCATTTTTTCCTGGATATTTGAAATAAGCATTTTTTAACTCAAAACTTTTATGCAAATTAATTGGTTGTATTTTTGTAGCTTTGGCCGAAGAGACTTTTTTATTATCTATATATTTTTTATAATACTCTATTGGATCCTTTGAAAATTTTATCGTATTAAGCGAATTTAAAACACTGTTTAAATGAGGAATAATTTTAATCGCGGAAACACCAAATACACTCAAAAGTGCTATTACTTTAGTTGTGGCAAAGTTATTTATATATAAGAAAAAAATTAAGATAACTACAATTAGTACTATTAAAACCTCGGAAAAAAGCCTTGGCAATTTGCTAAGGAATACTCTTAATTGATATGGTTTAACTATCTTTTTTGATAGCTTCTCATACTCATCAATAAATAAATAATGTTTTAAAAAAATTTTTATTTCTTTAATGCCGCTAAAACTTTCTTGTAATCTTTTTGTTCTTGCAATTTCAAGGATTTGTCTTTGCTCACCAATTTGTTTGCTTTTTTTCGATGTTAAAAGGTAAAATATTGATCCAGTAAACAAAAAGATGGAAGTAGAAATTATAAATCCAATTGGTTCAATAGTCATTAGAAAAAGTAAAATGCCAAAAATAAAAATTGAGCTTTGAAATAGATTAAATAAAGACGATATGGCGTCTCTTACTATTATGTTATCAGTTCTTACTCTTGTAATTAAATCGGCTGTATTATTTTCTAAATGAAAAGTATATTTTTCATTTATCAATTTGCTAAATAAAATTTTTGAAATTGTCTCTTGAATGTTAATTATAAATTTACTCTCAATCCAATAAAATATTGTAAAAATTATATTTTTAAAAAAAATTAAAAATATTAAACATGAAAAAATAAAAATAGAAAAATTTATGTGATTTTTAAAATTTATAGATGTAAAATTTTCTAAAAATTTGAATTTCTTATAGAAATCAGGATCGTTAATACTGTAAATAACTGGAAAAATTGATCCAATACTTAAGATTTCTAAAAATAAAATAAAAAAACTAAAAACCAATAAAAAAATAAATTTTTTTTGATCTTTTGAATTCATTAAAGACCAGATATCGCTAATTTTTTTCATGTAATTTTTTTTTTATTAAATATTTTAATATTTTAAAAGATGAAACTTTAAAAGGCTTTTTTATATTTTCCAAAAAATCCTTCATAAATAAGTAATCTTTTTCTGTATCAATTGTTACTCTTAGCTTACTTAAATTTTTTTTTTGTTTTAATTTTTTTATAAAAAAATTAATATATTTTTTTTTCTTTTCATATATTTTGAGTGTTACGTGTTCTAAGTGTTTTTTAGTTAATTTTAATTTATTAATTTTTAATATTTCTTTTGCTGTAAAAATTTCTAAGGTAAATCCTTTTGGTAATAAATGTAACTTATGATTTATTTTTAAATAGTTTATCTTTTTATTTTTAATAACTTTTGTTAGGAAGTTTATTAGGTGCCCATCTGGTATTATGTTGTCTGCGGTAGCTCTAACAATAAGTTTGTTATCTTTAAAATTATATTTTTTTATAATATCTATATATCTAGAGTATACATTATTTAAACTACCTCTAAAATATGCAATATTGTTTTTTTTTAATAATCTAATTAATTTGTCATCACTTTTATTTTTCGATGTCGCAACAATCACTTTGTGACCTTTATTAGCTAATCGTCTAACACATAAAATAATTATAGCTATATTATTAATTCTCTTTAAAGCTTTACCCGGTAATCTTGTAGAATTACATCTTGATTGTACTATTACTATTGGTTTAGACATATATAGTTCAATTAATTTTTTTAAAAAAATTATTTTTCAAATTTTTTTTTAAAAAAAAATACAATATAAATGGTGATTTTTTTTCAAACTTCAATTTAAAGAGACCAATAATTAAAAGTGTTTTTTATTTTTTTATCTGTGATTGTTCCTTTTATATCCATTATCAAATTTTTTTTCTTATTTATCAAAATATTATTTACTTTTTTAAAATTAAATCTTGAAAATTTTTTGTGTGGAACTGTTAATATTAAAACATCAAATTTATTAATTTTTGAATTAAACTTAATATTTTTTTTAAATTTCAAATCACTTTTTTTTAAGAATGGGTCAAAAGCATAAATTTTAAACGCCTTTTGTTTAGATAAAATATTTATAATATCAAAAACTTTACTATCTCTAATGTCATCAATATTTTCTTTAAAGGTTAAACCAAAAACTCCAATTTTAATTTTTTTCTTTACTTTAAATATTTGAGTAATTTTTTTTATAGCAATCTTACCGACATACTTTCCCATATTTTGATTTATAGTTCTTCCCGATAAAACTACTTTTGGAATATAATTATGTTTTTTTGCTTTATAGGCCAAATAATAAGGATCAACTGATATACAGTGTCCTCCAACAAGACCTGGTGAAAAATTTAAAAAATTCCATTTAGTTTTAGCTGCTTCTAAAACTTCTTGAGTATTAATATTCAATTTTGAAAGAATGATACTTATTTCATTCATAAATGAAATGTTTATATCGCGTTGTACATTTTCTATTATTTTAGACGCTTCAGCAACCTTAATGCTACTCGCAATGTGTAAGTTTGCATTAATTATTTTCTTATACAATTGATAAATATATTTTGAAGTTTCTGGTGTGCTGCCCGAAACAACCTTATTTATATTTTTTAAATCATTTTTGTCACCAGGGCTAATTCTTTCTGGGCTGTATCCTACAAAAAAATCTTTATTAAATTTTAATTTGGAGTATTTTTCAAGAATTGGTATACAAATCTCTTCTGTCAGTCCTGGATAAACTGTGGACTCATACACGACTAAATTATTTTTTTTTAGATTTTTGCCTATTAAAATACTGACATTTTTTAGATTTCTTAGGTCTGGTATCTTTTTTTTGTTAACTGGTGTTGAAACAGTTATGATAAAAATATCTGAGTTTTTTAAATCTTCTTTTTCATAAGTAAATTTTATTCCTACTTTTTTATTAATTTTAGTTTTTTTAATATTTAAGGATCTATTTAAACTGTTAATTTTTTTTTTATTAATATCGAATCCAACAACATTAAATTTTTTAGCAAATTCTTGAGATAGTGGTAAACCCACATAACCTAGTCCTAAAATAGCAATTTTATCAGATTTAAATTTCATTTTAAATTATTTTATTATAATAAATAGAATTTTATTAAAGCTCCGCACTTTGCAAAAAGTCAATTTTACATCTTAAATTTATTTTCATTTATTTTTTATAATGGGCTAAATATAAATTCGTTCTTATTAATTGTAGACTTCAAATTACCCATCATGATACCAAGTTTATTTTTTTGTAGACTTAGTACTTTAAATATTTTATTAGCAAAAGAACCGGTTTCAAATTTGTAGAATTTGTTTATTTCAACTTCAAATATAGCTCTTGTAATATAGCCATCGCTATTTTCTATTTTTTTTAAATTATTTATGAAATTTTTAATTTCTAATTGTGAATAACAAAATCCATTTAGTAAGTATTTTAAACCAATAAAATATTTAACTTTATTTAATGAACTTTTCTGCTCAAAGTTCTTGTGAAAACAAAACAAATAATCATCTAATAAATTAATTTCCTTTTTTACTAATTTATTTTTGTTAAATTTTTCTATTAATAATAGCGGTCGATAGATTGCGCATTCTTGACCAAAAAAATTTTTTAATTGTTTCTGTAAGAGTTTATATTTCTTTTTATCAAACTTAATTATTATCCACATTTTGCTTAAGCTCCTTTTTTAACTCATCATACTCTTTCATTTTTTTTTTCATGAAATTGATTGTAAGTTTTGTTTTTGTTGCAATTCCTGCCGGAGTGAGGACGTAGAAATAATTTATTTTGTTTGGATTTTTTTTAAAGTTTTCGATTTTTACTAAGCCCTTATTTTGTAGGGCTTTTATACAATAATTCAATTTACCCAAACTGAAACCAAGTTCATCTGCTAACTCTCTTTGAGTAGAATTAGGTTTTTTTTCAATTTTTCTTAATATTTCTAAATGGTCTTGATTATTACTCATATTGTTCAATTTTTGAACAATATACGTTCAATATTTGTACAGTAAAGAGTAAAAATAGTTTTTTATGTAATGAATCCGGAGAAAACACAAAATATAGTGTATATCTCATTATTATATCCACTTTAATTAAACAAATTATACATTTTTTGACTTAAAATTTAAAAATGAAAAAACTTCATAATTTACTTAAAATACTTATTAAATGTAAATTTGTATTATTTCTTCCTAAAAAATCTGATGTTGTAATTTGGGGAGCGCCGAGATTTATTAAAGTTCTAATTGATAAACAATTCATTCCTAAAAAAAAAATTAGTTTAATACACATCTGGGGTGAAAGTATAAATTTAAGTATCTTATTAAAATGTATTTTAAAATTGAGATTAAATATTTTGGATTATTCAGAAGAGTACCTAAGGTATACTAAGCCAAAAATAATTATATCTTTTTTGGATAATTACGAAATATTTTATAAGTTGAAATCTGAAAAAAAACAAAAAAAAATTTTAATTCAAAATGCATATAGAACCGGCGAACGAAAATTTTTTGAAAAAAAAGATTTTATTTTAAAATCAAACTTAGACTATATTTTAACACAAAATTACCCTATTATAAAAAAATATCAGAGTATTTGCAAAGCTGATATCCGTCCAATTGGATCTTTTCTATCAAACAATTCAAAATGTAAGTATAATAAAAAAAGATTCGATATCCTGTATGTATCTACTTTTAGAAATACTAAAAAATATAATAGAATAATAGACAAAAAAATTAGCTTAAACGATTATATTAATGCAGAAGCAAGATTAATAAAAAATATATATGAATATTGCAAAAAAAAAAAAATAAAATTTTCTATTTTACCGACTAATCCAAACAAGGACCAAGAAATCGAGGAAAAGATATTTTTTAATAAATTGCTTGGAAAGGAAAAAAATTGGAGACTCCTACTGAGAAAAGCTGACGATTTTAATTACGCATATGATATTATAGATCAATCTAAAGTTGTCGTAGGTATTGATTCAACTTTGCTTTACGAATCATTTGCCCGTGGTACAAAAACAATTTTTTTTGACATAAGACCAAATAATAATTTTCTTAAAAAGAGAAGACATTTTGGCTGGCCAAAAAAATTTAATCAAGAGGGTCCTTTTTGGTCTAGTATTAATAAACCATATAAAGTTCATAAATTAATCGACAAAGTAAACTTAATGGATAATCGGATTTGGAAAAAAATAAGATTAAAATATGAAAAAGATTTAATGGTGACCGATAAAAAAAATTCTATTTTAAAAAAAATAATTAAAAAATATTTAAAATAAATTTATCTTTCTTCTAAAATTAATGCTTTAATAATTTCTTCATTAAATATTTTATAGACGTTTTTTATAATTCCACTCAATTATTAAACAAGATTATCTTTTAAAATAGAAATTTATTTGTTCTTTGTTGAATTTCCCTAAAGGTTTTTCATTTAAAAAAAAGATGCTTTGATCATTGAAAATGTCATGTTTATATATCCATTTTCTTTGAAAATTAGATTTTAGAAATCTAGCGTTGGCAGTTCTTCCATCAGTTAAAATAATTGTTCCTGGAGTTAAAAAATGTTCGTATTTTAATATATCACAAGCCATGGGCATCATATCCTGATTTTTGACAGTAAAATTATTAACTTTTCCATTAACAGTATCTTGAGATGGTCCATCTAAATAAATAAAATCAGGATTTACAACTGGATGATTTACATATTCCGTAGCGAATTTTAATTTATATTCTACCATTTTTGTCTTGGAAAAATAAAATTTAGTATTTTTGTTTTTTTTAAAAAAACTAAAAAGTATCTTTTTAGATATTTTAATAAATTTTTTATTATCATCTACAATAGTAAGTGAAAAAGGTTTTTTTAATCTTATATTTTTATTTAATTTAAATTTCTTTTTATTAAAGTTTAAGGCATGTTGAATAACGATCGATGACCAACCAGTTCCGTATTCTAAAGCACAAAGTCTTTTATTCAAAATTATAAATCTATGAATTCTATAAAGATCTTTTAAATTCGGCGGAAAGCTTTTGTTATTTATTTTTTTATAGTTTAATAATATTAGCAGATTGTTTTTTTTGAAATAAGTACTAATCTGATTTGATGTTCGTTTTTCTGGAAATTTAATCATTAATTCATTTTCTTTAAAAATTCAAAATCTTCTTTGGAGTCAAAATCAAAGCTGGAAAATTTGTCTACGATAATACCTATACAAGGTTGGCAGAAAAAATCTTTTGATTTAAGAAATTTATCAACTTTACAAGCTATTAAATTTCCAAAACTATAAGTTGTAGGTTTTTTTTGTTTGTTGACTTTGTTTTTTCTCTCTTTTAAAAATTTAAATTTTACTAAGTTTCCTTTATTCAAAACTCTAGAATTTAAATAATGGTAGTTGTGAGGAGTTTTATGAATAGTCTGACTTGAAGAATACTTTTTTCCAATTGTTAAAGTTTTTATTATTTTATTTACGGACTCTGTTTTTACAAAAGGCGATGTAGGCTGCGCCAATATGAGAATATCGAACTTTTCACCCTTTTTTTTAAAGAAATTTATACAATGTTTTGCTGTGTGGTAAATATCTGAGTTATCTGAGGCTAATTTTTTTGGCCTTTTTACAGAATTAAGTTTTAATTTTTTACAATGACCTAGAATTTGATTATTTTCAGACGAGCAAACAATTTTATCAATATATTTTGACTTTTTTAGAGAATTAAACATTCTTTCAATTAAGGTTTTGTTATTAATTTTCACTAAATTTTTTTTTTTAATTGATTTTGAGGCACCTCTCGCAGGAATTAATGCTAAAATTCTATTTTTATTCAACATCTCTATTAATTAATGGTTCCATTTAATTTTTGGACTAATTATTTTTTTATCTACACTTTTTTTTGATAAAATTATCTTCTTAATATTTTCAATTACAAAATCTTTATTAATTTTTTTTGCCTTTAAGCCTATTTTAAGAAAACTTTTGTTGCTTGGCCTATAATAATGTTTAGACATTTCTTTTCTTGGGTTTTTAATATGATTAACCTTAGTATTTATACCCATCAATCTTGCTGCATCTTGAACTATTAAAGCTAATTCTTTAATATTGAACACTTCAGTAAATTGATTTCTTACTTTATATTCGCCCTGTTTCGCTGGATTTTTTATAGCTAGCTCAACACACTGTAATGTGTCATTTATGTTTAAAAAAGTTCTGGTTTGATTTCCGGATCCGTAAATAAGAAGCGGGAGATTTAAAGCAGCTTGAACCATAAATCTGTTTAGGACTGTTCCAAAAATATGATCGTAGTGAAAACTGGTACTAAGTTTTTTATTTAAAAAAGTTTCTGGTGTATCAATTCCGTAAACAACTCCTTGATTAAGATCGGTCGCTCTTAAATTCCATACTCTACATGCATGATATAAGTTTACCGAGTCAGCTGCTTTAGAACAATGGTAGTAGCTATGAGGTTTCATTGGAAATTGCATTTTATCTTTTCTACCTTTGTGTTTAACGTTTATAAATCCTTCCTCAATATCGATATTTGGAGTTCCATAAACGCCCATTGTCCCAAGTTTTAAAAGGTGTGCTTTTGGACAAATCTTTTTAATTCCAAATAATAAATTTAAAGATCCAATAATGTTATTATTTTGTGTGAAGACAGCTTGTGCTCTACCGGCCATTGAGTAAGGTGCTGATGGCTGTTCCGCATAATGTATGATGTGATCTGGTTTAAATTTTTTTAATTCTTCATATATAAATCTATGATTTAATAAGTCTCCAAAAGAAAAAGTAAGTTTACTACTTTTTTTATTCAAAGAGTTCCATAAATTAACTCTATTCTTCATTGTCTCGATTTTATAAAGAGGGGTAATGCTGTTTTCATTTTCAATTGACCTTTTAGAAAAGTTATCAATAAGATGAACTTTAAAATTTTTTTTTGCTAAATGCATAGCAGTGGGCCAACCTAAATATCCATCACCACCTAAAATAAGTATTTTTTTCATAATATTTCTTTAATAAGTTTTTTTATTACCCGATATTCTGTAAGTTTCCAAGCATCTTTTGTTGATCCACCTATGTGAGGAGTTATTATAATATTATATCTATTTTTGTTTATAAAAATTGTATTCTTTTTTAAATTAAAATGAGGTGTGAATTCATTTTTTAATACATCAGTTGCATATCCTTGAATATTTTTTAGTCTTAATTGTCTGATAATAAATTTTTCATCAATTATCTCACCTCTTGAAGTATTAATAAGAAAAAATGGTTTTGTAATTTTTCCTATATTTTTTTCAGAGAAAAATTTATAATTTTTTTCTGAAGGGATATGAAGTGAGATAAAATCTGATGAAAAAATAACTTTTTTAAGAGTTTTTTTAAAATTTTTTTTTTTAATATCACATGTTAAAGTCTTCATTCCAAAACCTTTAGCTATTTTTTTTACAATTTTACCCAATCTTCCATATCCAATTATACCTAATCTTGATTTGGACAGCATACCAAATCCACCAAAAGGTCTTCGATTAAATTTGCCTTGGTCTACAGATTTGACTGCTTCAAAATAATTTCTGCTAATCATAAGGATTAGACCAAACACATGTTCTGCCGTAGGTGTTATTGAACTTAAAAATTTTTGATCCTTTTCAAGAGATAGAATTTTTATCTTTTTATTTTTACAATAGTCTTTTTCAATAAATCCAGTACTGGTTGTTGATGAAATAAGATACTTTAAATTTTTAAATTTTTTTAAAAAAAATTTTGAGTAAAAATAATTGGGGTCACAATAAATAGCAATTATTTTATCTGATACTTTTTTATCTAGACTATAACCTTGTTTTAAAGTTTTTATTTTACATATATTAAATTTTTTTTTCAATATTTCCAAATTAGAAAAGTTTAAATTTATATTTGTAAAATATAGTAAACTAAAATTATTCATAAAAAGTTTTGAATGAAGAAAGTTTTCCAATTTTCTTCTTTATTATATTGTAAGCTTGTAAATAAGATTTACCATTTCCATAGAGAAACTTAGTTTTTTTTAACTTATTTTTAAAATTTTTGTTTTGAGTTTTTTTTATAGCTTTAAATATAAAATTTTTGTCAAATTTTGTATGAATTACATTTGAGGAAAATAACCTTCCCTTTTGTCTATTGCCCAAATTAATAAATGGAATTTTTAGGTAGGGGCTTTCGATTATACCGGATGACGAGTTTCCAATGAAAAAATTGCAATTTTTTAATAGAAAAATAAAGTCTAAATGCTCAATAGTTTTGTAAAGTTTAAATCTTTTATATTTTTTATTGAATTTTTTTAATTCTGAAATAATTCCTTCATAGCCAATATCAGTACAAGGATAAATACAGATAATTTGTAAATTTAAATCTTTTAAAGCTGATAATACATTATTACAAAATTTTTTATTTTTCTCTTTAGAAAATCCATCAGGATGCATTAAAAAAACTGCATATTTTTCTTCTAAATTGTATTTTTTTTTTATTCTATTTAGTGAAAACTTTTCTTTTTCTTTTTTAATTTTAAGTATGGAGTCAACATGACTGTCTCCTATTGAGAAGGAACAAGATTTATTCTCGCCCATTTTAATTATTCTAGATAAACTTTTAGAATTCGATGTTAAATGTAAATCTGATAATTTTGTGATTGAATGTCTAATTTTCTCATCTATATTTCCAGATAAATCTCCTCCTTGAAAATGGCAAATAGGTATTTCAAAATTTAAAGCAACTATAGAGCCAATTAGACTCTCCATTCTATCACCATAAATGATAAAAAGATCAGGCTTAGACCTTTCAAAATACTTAGATAAATTTTTTAACAGTATTGACATACCTATATTTCTAGAAATGGCACTATCATTTTTTTGATAAGTTTTAATTTTTTTAATTTGTTTTTTACCTAATTCATTCACACATGTTTTATAGGTTTCCCCAAATTTTTTATCTAAATGTTGATCGGTTAAAATTACTTTAAGATCGAAATCCCTCTTTTTTTTTATAAGTTTTAAAAGTGGCAACATAGCATCAAATCCACCTTTTTTTCCTGATAGAAAAAATATTTTTTTTTTAGAAATCATTAAGTTTTATTGGTTGATTAATTTTAATGAGTTTTAAAACCTTTTTTTTTTTAATTTTTTCAAATTCTGAACATTTTAAAAAATTTCCAGGTCTCTGAAACTTAACATTTTTAAGAGAAATTACTTCGCCTGGGTAAATTTTTCTTTTTGCAAATATACTCTTAGATGCCCAAGTTTTTGATTTTTTTTCATTTTTTGAAATTTTAATTTCAGAAGAGCCTAAAATTTTTTCAATCTTTCTAATTTTATTTACCATCATTTCAAATTCTTTTTTATTAAAGCTAACTTTCCAGTCTTGAGCATTTTTTACATTAAAATCTAAAGAAATATGTTTTTCTATAATTTTTGCTCCAAAACTTATAGAGCTAAGAACTGCCAAATCATGATTGCAGTGGTCTGAATATCCAACTACAAAGTTATTGAAGATTTTTTTAAAATCTAAAAAACTGTTTAAATTTATATCTTCATCTGGTGTCGGATATTGGCTATTACATTTTAAAAATATCACTTTTTTAAAATTTTGCTTTTTAAAAAAATTTTTTAATTTTATCAATTCTTTTTTACTGTGCATCCCAGTAGAAACAATCATTGACTTATTTAGTCTTATTATTTTTTTTAGAAATTCAAAGTTTCCTATCTCTCCTGAACCAACCTTATAAGCAACTAGATTTAGTTTTCGCAACCAGTTTATTGCAGTTTCAGAATGAGGGGTGCACAAAAAAATTATACCTCTTTTTTTTGCATATTCTTTCAAACTTTTTATGAAATTAAAATTTACTTCTTTTTGTTTAAGTCGCTTAAACCATTTTTTAAATCTATGATGTACTAACTCTTCAGTTATATAAGACTGAAATTTAACAGCGTCAGCTTTTGCGCTTACTGCCAAATCTATTAATTTTTTTCCTTTTTTAAGCGAGCCGAAATGAGAGACGCCTGCCTCAGCAATAATAAAAACTCTATTTGATCTTCTAGAGATGGATTTATTGCCAATTTTTATTGATTTTATCATTTTATTAAAAAAGATAGATATACCGTTCAATAGTTGAACAGTAAAGAAATTAATGCTAATAAATTTTAAAATTTTACTAAAATGATCAAAAAAAACATAAACGGTCTGCCTTTGTAGGTTAAGTATTGCAAAAATTGCAATTTATCAAATCAACAACCTGCCTCTTCGCACTTAAATATAAATATAATATGAATCCATGAACAGTAATATGGTCTCCTCATTTATACGCTGACGTCAGATGGAAAAATTTTAAATATTGTTCGAGTATCTCTAAAGATAATCTTTTTACTTTTCAATTTCATCCTAAAAAAATGGCAAAGAAGATCTAAAAATTTATAAAAATTTTTAAATAATAGATTTTACCAATATTGACTTAGCCAAAAATAAGGGATAATTTATGTCATTACTGAAACGCATGGTGGGAAATCAGTGTGAAATTCATTGGCTGTACCTGCAACCGTAAAGTCGGAGC
>MDSV01197200.1_pt1 | contig 14956 bp, 12 predicted proteins | sample 810851 | NCBI WGS metagenome assembly MDSV01 (sample SAMN05326640, study PRJNA326480) | marine metagenome | isolation source: seawater | place: Atlantic Ocean: North East | collected 2012 | reverse complement strand
ATTGAAATTAAGTAAAAGAAATTTAAATTATCAATACTTTGTATAACCTTATTTTTCCTATAGATAAAAAATAAAATTGGTAATAATAAAATAAAAAAAATACCAGTAGGTTTAGAAATTAAAGTTATAGATATTATAAGTAATAGCTCTAATATATTTTGTAAATTATTTTTTTTAATTTCTACTGTAATTTCAATAAATTTTATTACCGTTATAATTGCAAATATACCAAAAAATAAGTCCACCGATGCATAATCAATTTGGACATATCTGTGCCAAATCATGAATGAAATTAGTGTTGGGAATACAATAAAAAAGATTAAATAGTTTTTTTTGTATAAATTTATAAAAAATAAAAAAAATAAAAGAAATATTGATGATTGAAAAAAAGAATTTAAAACGAAGTTATTATCAAAAGTGAAACCTGCAGAAAGATAATCGTGAAAAGTCGTTAATGCATATCTGCTGTGTAAATTTAATAGACCAACTGTAATTTCGTTATTTTTAATCCAGGTTTGAAAAGGAATGTGGTATAATCCACCATCATGACCGGGTTCACTTAATAGAGTTACAGGTAAAATAAAAAGACTTATTATTGCAATGTAAACAAAATTTAAATCATTATATTTAAAATTTAAAATAGATAAAAAAATAAACAAAAAAACTAAAATAATTTGTAGCTCTTTATTTATTGGCAAAAAATAATTTATAAATACTATAAAATTTCCTAATATAAATAATGTAAATGTTATGCATAAAAAAGAATTCTTATTGTCAAATTCTGAGTTACAAATCTTGTTAATATAGATAATTATTGATTTACCTGGAAGATAAAGAAAGTAAAAAAATAATGTTTGAAGTATAAATGTACTAATCAATTTTTTTTTTAAGATAATTAATAAATATAAAGTAAATTAAAATATAACATATTATAATTTCATACTTTTGAAAATTAAAATAAAAAATTATAAAAGTGTAATAAATGATACTAGAAATTAAAATTATAAAATTGTGATTTTGATTTTTAAAATAATTAATTAATAAATGGTGCAAATGATTTCTATCACCTAATAATGGATTTTTTTTCTTTACAATTCTCTCCACAAATAATCTAGCCATCTCCAAACCAGGTAAAAGCATAATTACTAATATTTCATCACAAAAAATATTAAAACCTAGATTGTATGATTTAATTAAAATTAGTGAAATTATTAATCCAACAAAATATGTACCCCCATCTCCTAAGAAAATATTTTTTTTTGCATTAACATAAAAAAATAAAATTGAGCCAAAGAATATAGAAATTAAATCATTTAAAATTCCAATTTTAAAAAACAAAACTAAAATGATAAATATAATATATCCACCAACTTGAAGATCCACTCCATCAAACATATTAAAAGCATTGAGAAAGCAGATTATACAAAAAATAGTAAATGGTATTGAAAATGAATTTAAATTAAATTCAAAATATAAAGAATTAAACTTAATTTTTTTTATCAATAATGATGGATCTATAAGAACTAGTAATAAAGCGATAATCAAGATTAATAAAAATTTTGTTAATCCTTTAAGATTTTTTTTATCATCATATAAACCAATTATAAAAACTACAGATGGAAAAATTATCCATGTGAAAATGTCTGGTATAGTTTTTGTTTGTATTATTATTGTTTGAACATCTGTAATATTTATTAAAAATATAAAAATTAAATAATTAATAAAAAAAATTGAACCCCCAGTTACACTGGCAATTTTTTTGTGAAATTTTCTCTCTTTATCAGGTTTGTCGTAGATATTTATTATTGAAGATAATTTATTCAGTCTAAAAAATAAAATTATATTCAATGCTACTAAGATAATTATTAGTTGCATTTTAATTATAAAAAAAAATTATCATTAATTTATATTTGTGGATCTTCTGAAAAGAGTAAATTTTTTAAAGACATTTCTATTTTTTAACTAATTTTAATATATATCTAATCAAATAAAAATTTGAAATATAGTTTTACTAATATAGTTATATTGATATCTATTCAAAAATTATGTCAAAAAAAAACCTTGCATTTAAAGTAATTACTACCTTATTGGTAGTAATAATCATTGAAGTGTCTTTGCAAACTTTTTATAGAATTTTGAATGGAGATTTTTTAAATAATAGAGCCGATCTTTCAATTTATGAAAAAAATGATAATTCTTGTTGGAAATTAAAATCAAATTTAAACTTAAATCACAAAACCGGCGAATTTGATTATAAAATTAATACTGACAAAAATTCATTCAGAAATTCCGGTGGATCAAATGTGAATAATTTCAATAACACTGATGGTAAAAAATTAATGTTTTTAGGGCCGTCCTTTTCATTTGGTTGGGCAAGTCGATATGAAAAATCCTATGCAGGTTTAATTTCAGAATACTTTAAAAATAAGAAATTTAAAAAATTTATAAATGCATCAATACCGGGACAATTACCAAATTTGCAGATATGTTGGTTTATTAACAACGGATATAAATATCAACCAGATATAATTATCCAAACTATATATGGCAATATAGACTTTGATATGCCAAAAAATATAATTGAGGAAAATTTTTGCAATAAAGTTTGTGAGCTTACAAACCTAAAAGTCACAAAAAAAGGTTTTTTAGTTGCAGGAAATAAGTTATTTACGAATCCTAAATTTTATATAAAAAATTCAGCTATAGTTTTTTACAGTTGGTATTATTTTTCAACAATCAGATCTAATTTATTGAATAAAAATAATACAATTGAAAATTCTGTTCAAATTCAAAAAAGTCATAATATAAATTTAAAAAAATTAGAAGATAGCTATAAAAACTATGTAGATATTATTAAAAAATATTCACCAAATTCAAAAGTAATTTTTATTTATATTCCATATTCTTTTAATATACACAACCAAGATAAAGCTAGATGGTCTCATAAACCAATTGACTTGGATCAGCCCTTAATTAATTATAAAGCAGGCATTAATTTGATAAGTGACAAATTTAATATAGTCGATACATATCCCTCATTAAAGAAAAGTAGCAAAGAAAATAGAATGTATTACTATGTAGATACACATTTTACAGAAAGTGGAAATAAAATTACTTTTGAAAAATTTAAAGATTTTTGTAACATTACAAAATGCTACAATTAAAAAATATCTTAATTAGAGATCAAAATAAAAATAAAATTTTTAATGCATATATATATTTGGGATTTATAGGTATATTTTTCTCCATTGGAGAAAATATAAAAAATATTAATTTTTACGAAGACTTTTACGCAATAAATAACCTTGCAGCGCTAAGATCTATTATACCATTTATATTGCTTCCAATAAATGTAATATTATTTTTAATTATTGGGAAAATAAAAAACATAAATATTATATTTAATTTTTTTATATTTTTTATTTTTATCCAATTTATATCACTTTTAATAAATGGATTTGATTTATTTCTAATGCAATTTTTGGTTGGACCTTTATCTCTTATATCACTTATCTTGTTAACAAAAAAAAATGAAGACCCGGAAATAATTAAAAACTTAATTTTGATCACTTTTATAATTATAATATTTATATTAGTTATTTTTATTTATCAGAATCCAAATTTATCTTATGGTGGTGGAAATATAAGTATTTTTGATAAAAATATTATATTTATTAATTCTAATGGTTTATCAAGATACTTGGTACTTTTATATGCTTTGCTTTTAGCCTTTTTTATATCCACAAAATTTAATTATACAAAATTTTTTTTTATTTCCTTATTAATTGGAATATTAGTTTTTAAATACGAAGGTAGAGTAAACATAGGAACATTTTGTATTTTAAGTTTATTTATCTACTTTAAAAATAAAAAATTTATTAAAAATTCTTTAATTTTAATTATTTTATTTTTTTTATCAGCTTATATTTCAACGTCATGGGAAACTATTAACAAAAAAAATGAAACTAATTTGATAAGTATATTATCATTTGATTTTAAATCTTCTCCAACAAATAGATATTCAGCTGATGGAAATAATTATTTTACGAAACAAGACTTAGGGGAAGGAATAACCGAATCTATGGACAATTTTTTAACAGGAAGAGGTGAAAAATGGAAATTATTATTAAGCCATAAACAAAATTTTAATAATATTATATTAGGAAATGGACCAGAGTTTGATAGATACTTGCTAACTGAAAGTAATAAGATAGATAAAAAAACGACAGGTACTGACTCTGCAAATTCACTAATCTATGTTTATTTAAGTGGAGGTTTAATTTCACTGATAATGTTTGTTTCTCTAGGTATAAACCAATTATACAAAATTTTTAAAATTGTGAAAAAAAAAGAATTTATTCATGACAAAATTTTAGTACTATCAATTTTATGTTTTGTATTAATTGGAATTAGAGCAGTGTTTGAAAATAGTTTATCTGTTTGGAGTATCGATCTTATTCTTTTTTTACTTTTTGGGTCTGTAATTAATTCATCAAAGTTAAATATTAGTAAAAATATTAATAATTAATTATAACTATTCTGATTTAAATAAAATTAATTGGAAATAGTGACCATTATGTTGGTATTCAAGAGGTTTTACAAAATTAAATTTCTCAATTACTTTTAAACTATAACATTCATTGTAAAATTTTTTCTGCAAATAACAGACTTGATTTAAAAAATTATCCTTATCTTTCTTTAATGAAAAAAACATAACATAAGTTTCTTTAAAATAATTTTGATCTATTTTTTTTAAACGTAAATAATCTATATCTTCATTAATAAATCTTTTTACCAAGGTTGTAACTGGAGTAACGTTATGAATTAATTTAATTTTATCTACTTTATTAAATACTGAATAAAAAGGATCACTAGCTTGATAGTCAAAAAAAATTATTTTATTATTTCCAACATAGTCAACAATATCCGTAAATCTTTTCTTCCACACTTCATTATTTGGAAATCTAGTAATTAATTTATCATTAAATTCTGATCTTAAATTTGTAAATGAGACTTGTAAAAAATTGTTTACAATAGTTAATAAAAATAATGTTACAAATATGAGTTTATAAGTTCTGTTTTTATATATATTTGTAAATTCTTTACAAACAAAGAATATAGCAAATAATAAGAAATAATTATAAAGCCTATCTAAATAAGGAGTTAAAGGAAATAAAATAAATATTAGAGTAATTGTTAATAAAAAAAATTTTAAGAAATCATTATTTGATTTAAATAATACAATAAGAAAAATAATTGATCCAAATATTCCAAAGTGTCCTCCAAAATTTATAACAAAATCCTTAATATTGTGAAACAAATACAAAAAAATTTTACTTATAAAAGAAATATTTTCTTGTGTAATTTCGGAAAACAAAAATATTTTCAGCAATTTAGTATTATGTTCGTGCAGATTATTAAAAATTAATATTGGTAAAGATAGTATGAAAAATATAATTAAAATTATAAATAAGTCTTTATAAACTTTATGATTATTTTTAAATCTTAAAACAAATATCATTAAGAAAATTGAAAAAATAATTAATATATTAAAATGATGAGAAAAAACTGGCAGTAAAAGACCTAGAGTTAATGTTTTAAAATTTAGAAAATTATCCTTTTTATAAAATTTTTCTAATACTAAAAAAGATATTAATAATGAAATTAAACTGTAATTGTGAATACCTAATGGTGAAAGAAAAAAGAGAGAAGAAAAAGAAGAAAAAAATAAATAAACTAGAAGTAATGCTATTAGTAGATCATACCTTTTTAAATTAGATTTATTTAAAATAATAAAAGTAAAAATAAATGCCAGAGTACAATTTGCAATAATTGATAAAAAATTAAAAGTTTTATAATGAAAATCAAATATTTCACCAACAGCATAATTTATAACTATTGGAATTAGATGATATAATAATGCAACATTATTATAAATTCTTTTAAAATAGTTATGCAAGAACGAATTATAGTCAGAAACTAAATTTTCATAAATATTTGTATTACCTTCAGGTAAAATTCTTAAAGAATTGTTTAAATCTATGATCCATTTAATATAAAACGCTGAGTCAAATCTTGGAAAAAAATCTATAAATAAATATATCTTTATAAATATAAAAATTATACTTATTAAAAAAAGATAGCTAAATATAAATTTATTTTTTTGTAAATTAAAATTCATGTTTTATTTATTTAAATTTAAAATAGTTTATTTGAGAGATTTGCTAGAATTTTTTTTTTGAAGGTGACTTTTTTAAGTTTGAAAGTATTAAATTTAATTTTTTTATAATTTAAATTATTAATTGAGGAAAAATTAAATAAATTATAATTCTCATAATATTTTTTAACTAGGTTCTTATTTTGTTCGTCGAAAATTACATAAACATTATTTAAAATAGCTTGCTGCACAAAGAAAGATATTGGGTTTTCATTTGATGCGATAACAAATTTAGTTTCTGATAGTACTTTATTTAATTTTTTTTTATTCAGAAAACCTAAATTGTCACTTCCAAAATCATTAAGTTTATCTCCACAAATTTTAATAATTTTGCCATTTTCTCTCATAATTTTTAAAAATAGAAAAAAATTTTTTTGATTTTTGTTTGGATGATTTCTGTAATAAAAAAGATAATCTATTTTTTTGTTTGTTTTTTTTTTTAATACTTTTCTATTAATAAAATAAATTAATTGAAAATTTTTAATAGCATTTGAATAGTTATAATTTACTAAATTTGTGGAAAAAATTAAATTATTTTTATTTTTAATAATGAATTTAGAAATAAGATTAAAAAAAGGAAAAAAATATCTTCTTACATTGTTATTAAAATTATTAACATTCATATAATGATCACTTCCAGTAATTGGTCCAAATATAGTCTTGTTTGGAATTATCAAAAAAAGGATAAAATTCCATATTGGTAGAAAATTTATGTAAACTGTTTTTCTTCCTAAAAAGTAACTATTCAGGTAAGTTTTATAAATTCCTACAAATGGTGTAATATACTTATAATAAAAAGAATTTTTTAAAAAAAATTTTTTTTTATATTTTTTAAATTTATTTTTCTTAAATTTGAAACATGCATGAGGAGTTTCTATTTTTACATCTCTAATTTTATTTTTTTTTAAAAAAAAAAATAAGAATTCTCTCGCAAGTATACCTTCACCTGTATTATTTTGAAAATCGCATGCCCAAGCATAATACTTATTAGTAGTCATTTTTTATTTTATACTTTAAAAAATATATAAGTTTATAATATGTTTTTTTTTCAAAAATTAAATTTAAAATTAATTTAATAAATTCTTTGACTCCGGAGAAAGGATGATCGTAAAATAATTTATAAACAGATCCTAACTTTGGATTAGTTGATTGTCCATCCAAATAGTGTTTAGTAATTACTTTATTTATTTTTTTCACACTTGACCTCTGTCTTTCAATTTGCATCCATTCTCCATCTGCATTAATTAAATTTTTTTCATTATATTTGTTTATATTTTTTGATTTTAAAGGACATCTAACAAAAGCTGGGTGTGGTGAGTAACTTTTGTTACAAAAAAAATTACTTTTTGGTGTAAAAATTATATCATCATATACTAATTGTGTTTTAAAAATATAATTTACTGAGTTTTTTTTAATTGAATTTAGTATATTTGTGACTGAGTTATTATTATAAAAAATATCTCCACTGTTTAAAAATAAAATAAAAAACTTTTGTGTGTAATTTAGTGAAATATTCATTGCATTCCATAGTGATTTATCTTTACCTATAATAAAATTTCTATATTTTTTTAAATATTTTTTTTTATTAAAGTTTTTAATTTGTTTTGCGACTATAAGACTTAGATGAGGTTTATTGATTTGATTATCTATAGATTTTAGAGTTCTTTCTAATTCACCACTAGTTCCATTATGAACAGTAATAATCGCTAATTTTTTTTGAGAATTCAACTTGTTAATTTATGTTTTCAAAAGTTTTAATAGTTTCCTTGTAATATTTAACGTAGCTCTCTGCAACTTTATTCTCATTAAATTTATCAAATAAAATTTTACTGATAGATTTTCTTTTCTTGTAGACCGTTTTTTTTAAATATTTTTCTATTTTTGTTTGGTAAACTTTTGAACTAAAATTTTTTACTAATATATTTTTATTATTATTAATTATCTCTCTAACTGCGGTATGGTAATTTCCTATACAAGTTACACCACAGGAATTTGCTTCCAACATCACTTGTCCAAAACTTTCAAATCTAGAGGTGGAAATTACTAAATCACTTGCATTATATATGTTTTTAAGCACTAAGCTATTTTTTATAAAACCAAAACTATACAAATTATTTGACAAATTATGGATTTCGTTTCTGTTTGAACCAAATGTTATAAATTTTATATTTTTATTTTTTTTGAAATTTTTTAAAATTTTAACAAAAATATCTGTTCCCTTTATAAAATCATCATCTTTACCTGGTAAATGAAAAGTCAAAAATTTATTTTTTGTTGGTAGATTTAAGAGTCTTCTACTTTTTAAAACATCACTAGGTTTCCATTTATTAAAATCAATAGTATTTGGTATTACTTTAATTTTTTGATTTTTTTTAGTAAACCATTTTGGAAGTTGCTTTTTTACAAATTCTGAAGGACATACAATAGAAATTTTCTTTGATTGAAATAAATGTTTTTTTTTGTTTAAAAAATAATTTTCCCATTTTGATTTTTTTAAAGCTGGCATCGTTTTCTTATTATAAATATGTTGTGTTGGTAAAACTGGCCATAAATCATGCAATGTCCAAACAATCGGTTTTTTTATTTTTATGATATCATCAATAGATAACATTTCGCCATTAATCCAATGTATATGTATGACATCAAAGTTTGAATTATTTATAAATTGAGTAATTTGATTATTATCGAAAAAATTATACGAACGATGAATGTTAACTGAATTAATATTTTGAAAATTTTTTACTATAAAAGAAAAAAATCTTTTAAAAAAGTTAATTAAAATTTGATTTTTTGAAAAAGAAATATAATTTTTAAAATTTGAATATTTATTAACCACTAGAACTGATGACTCAATTTTTCTTTTAATTAACGATGAATGAATACGATATACTGCCTTTGATGCTCCACTTTGGTCATCATCAAAGTTAAGATGTAGTACTTTAATATTTTGTGTTTTATTAAATAGTGTCATAGAAATTAAAAGTTTTTTTGTGATCTTAATGCTTATTATATGCATCTCCTAATTTTGGATGTCTACTATTACCCTTTAATATTAGTCTTAAAATATTTACATATTTTAAAAAAATGAATCTTAAATTTAATTTAATTAAAAGATAAAATAAAATTAATCTTTTTATTAAAGTTATTTTATTATTTTTAATGAAACTTTTTATAAAAAACTTAGTAAATTCAAATAACGGAATAAAATGTTCAATAATTTTTCTTACTTCTTTGCCCATAAAATCTGGAGATGAGCTCAATCCACCTTTTCCTAAAATCAATAATCCTTTTTTTGATCTAATATAGTTCCCTTTAGATAACGCATAGCTAAGCACTTTCCAATCATGTCCTAAAAATTTTTTTTCCATATTTGGAACACCTTCCAAAACTTCTCTTTTAAAAATTGCGAAATTACATCCGGTTGCATTTAAACTATTTTTTAAAAAAAATTCTGCTCTCTCATATAATTCACCTTTAATACTAAATGAAAAATGTTTATCAAAATTTAATTCATCACCTTTAAAACAATGTGGTGGAGACGAAAAAACACAATTTTCATTTCCAATTAAAGTTTTTAAACTTTCTTCCAAATAATCAGCTGAAATAAAATCGTCTCCTGCAAGCCATATAAAATAACTATGACAAGATTTTTTGAAAACAAAATTAAAATTTTCTGCAACTCCTATATTTTTTTCCTGCTTAAATATCTTTATTCTATTGTCAAATTGTGAGTATTTTTTACAAATTTCATAAGTTTTATCATTTGAACAATCATCACTGATAATTAGCTCGAAATCCGTATGCGTTTGACCAAGGATTGAATTTATGCATTTCTCTATATTTCTTTGTTCATTATATATAGCTAAACCAATACTTATATTTATACCTTTTGTTTTTATAAATTCTGTTTTTTCCATATATTGTTTATAGTGGCGAAATATTTATTTCTAAATAAGTCCTTTTGATTGTGCCATTTTTTAAAATTAAATATCAGTCCTTTTTTTTCTTTTGTAGCTGGTTTTATCATTCCATTTTTTAAAAGAAGATTTCTTAAAGGTTTTTTTTGATAGTAATTTTCAATTTTTTCTTCTGCTGGAAGACTAAATGCAAATTCAATTAACCTTTTATCAAGATATGGACATCTGTTTTCTATACCAAACGCACTAGCCATTCTATCACCCATCTGTAATAAGCTTGGCATTATAAATTTAAAATCAATATAGCCCATTGCATTGATAGGATCATCAAACATTTCAAAAATGGGTTTAAATAATTTTTCTGCTAATTTGTAATTATTATTTTTTAGAATTATTTTTGAATACATTTCAGGATAATTTTTAGAACTAATTCTATTAAACATTAATTTATAGCTAGGGAATTTTTGATTTAATTGATAGTTAAGGGAAATAGGTAAATATCTTACATAGCCACCAAACAATTCGTCAGCTCCCTCCCCCGAAATAACAACCTTTACTTTTTTTTTTGCCCTATTTGCTAAAGTATAAAGTGGATATGAGGATAATGAACCAACTGGAAAATCTAAATGGTGAACTATATTTCCAATTTTTTTTTTAAAATCTTTTAAATAATTTTTTTTATCATTAAAATAAAATTTATAATCAAAATTATGTAATTTATTTAAAAGTGAGCTATCAACACCTCCTGAGTAATAAATTCCTAATTTTACATCACTTCTCAATCTTATTCTAAGTGAGTCTTTCAGCAAATATTCTAGTTCTTCTCCAATTTCTTTTTTTAAAATCTTTTTTTTTTTAAAAAACCAATATTCTTCAGACTTTATTTTTTTTGTTTTTAGATCAAAAGTTATAAAATTGGATGGCTTCACCTGATTTAAATTTTTCCAAAGTGTGCTCTCTAAGCAATACTGAAAAGAATTATAAAAGATTTTATTATTATTTAATTTTAGATTAACAATTTTTTTTATCGCTTTTGCTTCTGATGAAAAAAGAAAATCTTTTCCATTAAAATAATAATATAGTGGCTTTTCTCCAGGTATATCTCTTGCTAAATATAATTTTTTTTTTAATTTATCATATATACAAAAAGCATACATTCCATTGAGTTTACTAAATAATTTTGTTCCCCACTGTTCCCAGCATTTTAATAAAACTTCACTATCTGATGTAGTTCGAAACTTATGACCAAGATATAGTAGTTCTGTTTTTAACTCCTTATAATTGTATATTTCACCATTATAAGCTAGTACATGACGTTTTCCTAAAATTGGATTTAAATTTTTTGATTTTAGATCGATAATTTTTAATCTACCCATTCCAATTGAGATATTATCATCATTAAAAATACCTTCAGAATCAGGCGCACGATGCCTCTGTGACTCAATCATTAAATCTATTTTTTTTACTAAGTTCGAGGAAGAGAAAATTCCAGAAATACTACACATAATTTATTGATTTATTTAATCTTATAATATTTCTTATACCAATCAATAAATTCTGACAAACCTTTTTGAAGAGATGTTTTTTTGTTTGTCTTAAACCTTAAGTTAAATTTTGATGTATCGGCTGAAGTCGTTTTTATGTCACCAGGCTGAATACCTACAAAAGTCTTTTTAAATTTTTTTTTTGTTATTTTTTCAATAATTTTTATAAATTTCATTAATGACTGAGGTTGCCCTGTTGCTAAATTATAAATTTCAAATGGTCCCTGACCAGAATCAGGTTTAGGTTGAATATGTTTTTTTTTTTTGACTCTTTTATCTTTAAAGACTTGAAAAATACCCTCTACAATTAAATCTATATGTGAAAAGTCTCTTTTATGTTTTCCATAATTATGAATTTTAATTGTTTTATTTTCATACAAATTTTTTAAAAAAGAGAAATATGACATATCAGGTCTTCCCCATGTTCCATAAACTGTAAAAAACCTTAAACCTGTAGTTCTTAAATTATACAAATGACTATAACTATGAGCTAATAATTCATTGCTTCTCTTTGTTGCTGCATACAAATTGATTGGATGAGATGCGGAGTTACTCTCTTTAAAAGAAATTTCATTATTTAATCCATAAACACTACTTGAGCTAGCATAAATTAAATGTTTGATCCTATACCTTCTTGAAAGTTCCAAAATATTTACAAATCCAAGAAGATTACTTTGAACATACGGTTGTGGATTTGTTACTGAGTATCTCACACCTGCTTGAGCTGCTAAATGTACTACGTATTTAAATTTATGTTTTGAAAATAATTTTTCCAAAAAACTTATTTCTGTAATATCTTTTTTAAAGAAAATAAATTTTTTTTTATCTTTTCTAGAAATTTTCTTTAAAAATGTGATTCGATCTCTTTTTAACTTTTGAGAATAATAATTATTTAAGTTATCAATTCCATAAATTTCATAATTTTGATTAAGAAATTTTTTTATTGTATGAAAACCTATGAAACCAGCAGCACCTGTGATTAAAACTTTTTGCATTTTTAAAGAATTAGAACATCATCTTTAGGAATTATAAATTTTCCCCCATTTTCAATAAATTTTCTCTCTTTAGATAATATAGCATCAGCAAAATTAGGTGCTGAAATAATAAAATAATCTGGTAATTTTTTTTGGGCATTTTCTCTCGAAATTATAGGTATATGATCACCAGCAGAATATAATCCTTGCTTCGCAGGAGAATCGTCAACAAAATAATCTATTATCTTTTTGTCAATTTTTGAACACTTTAAGATTGTCATACCCTTTGCAGCCGCACCATAACAAGAAATCGTTTTTCCACTTTTCTTGAGCTTATAAGTAATATTTTTTAGTTTCTTTGTTAGTAGATTTACATTTTTTCTATATTTAATCGCAACTCCATGAGAATTAATTTTATTAAGTTTTTCGTATTTAATAATTTTATTAAGTCTTTTTGTTTTAGCCCTATTTGTTTGAGAACAATAAATTCTTAAAGTTCCACCTTGAGCATCTGTTATACATGCATCAAAAATTTTAAGACCATACTTTTTTAGAAAATTAATCCATACTTTTAAGCTAAAAAATGAATAATGTTCATGATATATCAAAGAATAATTGTTGTTTTCTACCATTTTGCCCCAATAATTAAATTCAGCTACAAATATACCTTTCTTTGTTAAATTATTTTTTACTCCTTTGATTAAATCATTTAAATGATTAGTGTGAGCAATGCAATTATTTGCGATTATCAAATCTGCACCACCATATTCTCTTTTTATCTTTTTTGAAATTTCATTATTATAAAATACTGGCAAAGTATTTACATTTTTTTTGAGTGCTCTTAAAACGACATTAGTTGCAGGATCAACTCCTAAAACTGTATTTTTTTTAGCAAAATGTTTAAGCATTATTCCATCATTTGAACCGATTTCTATAACAAATTTATTTTTTACATTAAAACTAACTACTAATTCTTTAGCATATTTTGAAAAATATTTTTCTTGTGCTTTAATATCGGATGAAAAATAAGTGTAATCTTGATCAACATATAGGTTTTTTGGATCCACAAATTGACTTAATTGTACTAATGAACATTTTTCACAACGTTTTAAAATTAATGGAAAAAAAAAGTCTTTTTTTTTAACCTCTTCTTTCTTTACCAGTCTATTCACTAATGGATGTTTGCCAAGATTAATAATTGTGTGTAGTTTTTTTGATCCACACATTCTGCATGATTTATTTTTTATAAAATTCATTTTTTAAAACTTTTTTGATCCAATCTAGAATATTTATTTTGCAATTCCAGTTAAGTAATTTTTTAGCCTTAGATATATCTGCATGATGTATATCAACTTCAAAACTTCTTTTTGCAATAAATTTTATTTTACCACCAATTGTATTTGCAACTTGTTCCATAGAAACTTTTTTTCCACTTGCTATATTAATTATTTCACCTTTACCAACTTTTTTAGAAATCATTGCCTTTGCAAAAGCTTCTCCAACGTCATCTATATGAACAAAATCTCGAACACCAGTCCTGAAAGAAGACTGAGCAGTAGTTGATGTTAAAGTTATAAATTTATTTAATTTTTTCGCCTTAAAGAATTTTGCTAGTGCTGTATCAGGCCTTGGGTTTTCTCCAAATATTTGAAACAATCTTAATGTACAAGTTTTTAATCCGTATTGTTTACTCCACATTTTTAAAAGTGTCTCACACGCATTCTTTTGCCAACTGTATGGTTCAAATGGATCTGAATGCATATCTTCTTTCCATGGAGGAGTATTTCCTCCATATTGAGATGCGGTGGATGGAAATATTAATTTCTCAACACCTGCTTTTGTGCATTTTTCAAGTAGAATAGCGGTCATTTCAATATTTTTTTTTGTATATGAGATTGGATTTAATATAGATTTTGGAATATTGGTTTTAAAAGCCATATGTGCAACAAAATCTATTTTTTTAAGAAAATTTAAATCTAACTGAGTAACATTTTTTTTAAAGTACTTTACATTTTTAATTTTTTTTTTAGGAGCCTTTATATCTACACCATAAACTTTCCAGTTTCTTTTTAAACACGCTTTGATAATTCCTGGAGCTATAAAACCTGAGGAACCAGTAATTAAAATTTTTTTCATAAGAGCGTCTTGTTTACAATATATATTCTAAAAAACAAATAAATTTATAATTTTTTAAAAATTTATTTTTTACTATTATGTTAAATTCTTATGACTATAATAAGCTATTGTAATTCTGATAAATCCATATGAGAGATAAAAAAATAAATTCTATAATTAATAGTGAAT
>MDSV01209918.1_pt1 | contig 14957 bp, 17 predicted proteins | sample 810851 | NCBI WGS metagenome assembly MDSV01 (sample SAMN05326640, study PRJNA326480) | marine metagenome | isolation source: seawater | place: Atlantic Ocean: North East | collected 2012 | reverse complement strand
CAGCTGATTCTATTGATTGGTATGCAGAAGAGGGAAGAAGAGCTTATGGAAGAATTATACCATCAAGAGCTCAAGGTATTTATCAATTTGTATTTAAAGAGGCTGTAGGAGTAGTAGCTGCTTTTACACCATGGAATTTTCCACTTAATCAAGTTGTAAAAAAAGTTGCAGCAGCTTTTGCTGCGGGATGTACGGCAATTGTTAAGGGGCCTGAAGAAACTCCTGCTAGTGTTGCTGAATTAATCAAAGCTTTTGACGAAGCTGGTATGCCAAAAGGTTCTTTAAATCTTGTTTTTGGTATTCCTGCAGAAATTTCTGAATATCTTATTCCTCATCCTGTGGTTAGAAAAGTTACATTTACAGGATCAACAGCAGTAGGAAAGCAGCTAGCTGCTTTAGCTGGGGCGCATATGAAAAGAGTTACAATGGAACTAGGTGGTCACTCGCCTGCAATAGTTTGTGGTGATGCTGATGTTGATGTTGCAGTAAAAATCTTGAGTGCTAACAAGTTTAGAAATGCTGGTCAAGTTTGTATCTCACCGACACGATTTTTAGTTCATGATTCAGTGTATGATCAATTTTTAGATGGTTTTGTAAAAAAAGCTAAAGAAGTAAAAATTGGCGATGGATTTGAAGAAGGTGTTAAGATGGGGCCTTTAGCTCATGATAGAAGATTAACTGCTATTGAAGAATTTGTTTCAGACGCAGTAGATAAGGGCGCTAAAATTCATACAGGTGGTAAAAGACACGGTAATAAGGGTTATTTCTTTGAACCAACTGTTATGACTGACGTAAGTAAAGATTCAAAAATTATGAATGAAGAACCTTTTGGTCCATTAGCTCCAATTTCGTCATTTAGTTCAATGGAAGAAGTTATTGAAGAGGCTAATAGACTTGATTATGGACTAGCGGCTTATGCTTATACTAAGTCTGCTAAAACAGCTCAAGAATTAGGTGCAGGCATTGAAAGTGGTCAAGTTTCTATAAACCACCATGGATTAGGACTTGTTGACACACCTTTTGGAGGAGTAAAAGATTCTGGTTATGGTTCAGAAGGTGGTCCAGAGGGCTTGGATGCATATATGACTGTAAAATTAGTTTCACAAACAGGTCTATAAAAATTTTTGATAAATATTATGGAGCATTTTAGATTTGAATGCTCCACAATTTTTGTTTCTAAAAAATTAATCTTGTTACTAAACAATAAATTGTTAATATAAATCATAAGGATTATTATGAATTTTGTATCTGCATCTTTGCCATTAAATGAAAAGAGAAGGGCTCAGGCTGTAGCAAGAACAGGCTTGATGGATTCAAACCAAGCAGAACTTTTTAATGTTTATTGTGAAATAGCTAAGGATATCACTGGCTATGAAACTGTACTTTTTCAGCTTTTTGGTTCTGAAGATAGATGTGTCATGGCAGAAATTCCTCCAGAAAGTAGTGAAGTTCAAAATAATTATAGAAGAAGTCCTAAGGAGGGAAGTGTTTGTGCATACGTTCTTTTAGATAGTAAACCATTGTTAGCCTTTGATATTTCAAAACATGAAATCACAAAAAGTCATCCAAATGATAAAAAAGTAAAAAGCTATATAGGTTTCCCAATTATAAATAAAGATAATTATGCTTTAGGTATGGTTTGCCTAATGACTTTTTCAGAAATAAAATATTTAGAACAAGATAAAATAGATTTAGTTGAAAAGTTAATAAAAAGAGCTGCTCATCAAATAGATATAATGTCTGATCAAAAACAATTAACTACTGACAGAGTTATAAGAGCAATAGAGGTTTTTAACGAAGAAACAAGTTTAAATGAAATAAATGATTTTAAATCTTTTATTCACGTTTGTAGTGGAATGACAATTCCAAGTAATGAAACTTCTAAATTTTTAAAATTAAAATTATTTCATATTAATAAAGATAAATCTGTTGAGTTATCAATTAACGGAATAAAATTACAAGATAAAATGGGTTTACATACTAAAATATTAAATCAGTTAAAAGTTGAGGGTAATAAAGCTGATGTAATGTTTGAAGAAATGCTCAATAAATTGGAAGAGGAATAATGTTTGCTAAAGTTTATCAATATAAATTTCCTTCAATAACTGAAGCAAAAGTTGCATCATCATTTTGCTCTGATTATTTAGGCAAACAAATTACAAAATATAAATTTCAATCTTTAAATATTCTTATTGGTAAAGATGGAGATTTATCTATCTTTATAAAATTTGAAAATATAGAAAAACTAAAAAAATATGAAAATGAATCTGATCAATTTATCAAAGAGTTAAAGCAAACATTTGTTTTTAAAGAAAATGAATTTGCTGGTGTTTTTGTTTATAATTTTGAATCTGAAGCCACTTCATCTGAGATTAAGATTTCTAACCCTGCTTCACACTAATTTATTTAATTTTTAAAATTCAAGTTTAATTATTTGAAAATATGCAAAATAAATCGGAAAAATGGATAGCAATAGATTGGGGAACTTCTAATTTTAGAGCTTATTTATTAGAAAATGATAAAGTTATTGATCAAATTTCATCAAATGAAGGAATGAAATTTGTAGAAAGAAAAGATTTTGAAAAAATTTTAATCAAAAATATTTCAAATTGGTTGTCTACCAATGAAAAAATAGAAATTTTAGCAAGTGGCATGGTTGGAGCAAAACAAGGATGGATGGAAGTTCCTTATGCAAAAGCTCCATGTACAGTTCTAAAATTAAACGTAGGAATTCCAGAAGTAAAAAATAAAAAACTTAAGATTTATATTTTATCAGGCGTATCTCAAAATACACCAGAAGATGTTATGCGTGGAGAAGAAACTCAATTAGCGGGCTATTTTATGGACAACTCTAATTTTTCTGGTTCTATTTGTCTTCCTGGTACTCATTCAAAATGGGTTAATGTTAAAAATTATGAAATTTTAAATTTTAATACATATTTAACTGGAGAATTGTATGAAATTGTAAAAGATTATTCCGTGCTTAAACATAGCCTTTTAACTCATGAAATCTCTGAAATAAAATTAATTCAAGGGGTAGATACTATTTTAAAAAACCCTAACAATTTTAGTAATGAGTTATTTCAATTACGAGCAAAAGATTTACTAAAAAATCAAAGTTCTATTGATTCTAATTCATTGCTATCAGGCTATTTTTTAGGTTTAGAGTTATTAGGGAGTAAATCTTATTGGTATAAAAAAGATGTAATATTGATTGGTTCGGAGTTTTTAAATAGATGTTATTGGCTATGTTTGAATAAAGAAGTTAATTCAATTAAAAGTTTTACTTCTGAAGAAATGACCTTAAAGGGATTAAATTATTTTAAAAACAATTTAAATCTAGATAAATTAATGTCATCATAGTGCCATGAAATGTAGGCCATTAATTGCAATTCTTAGAGGGATAAAACCTATAGAAGCAGAGTCAGTTTCTGAAATACTTATTGACTCTGGCATTAAAATTATTGAAGTGCCATTAAACTCTCCTTCACCATTTGAAACTCTAAAAAGAATGATAAATTTTCATGGAAATTCTGCAATTTTTGGTGCTGGTACTGTGCTTTCTGCAAAAGAAGTAAGAAGCGTTTATGATATTGGTGCAAAATTAATAGTTTCACCAAATACCAATGTTTCTGTAATAAAAAAAACTAAAGAACTAGAAATGAAAAGTATACCAGGTTGTTTCACAGCAACTGAAGCACATGTTGCACTAGAGAATGGAGCTGATGGTTTAAAGTTTTTTCCTGCTTTTCATCTTGGAGTAAGCGCCTTTAAAGCTTTGACTGCTATTTTACCGGAAGATCTAATGTCCTTTGCAGTAGGTGGAATTGATACAGACGATATTCAAACTTGGTTAGATGCAAAAGTTACTGGGTTTGGTTTAGGTTCTTCATTATATAAACCTGGGTCAGATTTAAAAATTATAAGAAATAAAACTGAAGAAATAATTACAGTTTTTGATAAAGTAAGTAATAACAAAATGATAGAATTTTAAAATCTTATAGATTTACTACCAAAACTATTATTACAAAACAAGATTTGAAAAAGTATTCTTTAGTTGTAAATAATTTTGTTTCTGGCTTTTTATTAATTAACCTAAAAGTTAACGCTTTTCCCCAACAAAGTATTCTTGTAATTTTTATGCATATGATGATCATAAAAAAATTAGATCTTATGTTATAAAAATTTAACTTGATAATTTTTAAATAATATAATAAATAATTAGTTACCTAGGTAACGTTACCTAGGTAACTTTTATGTTATGGAAGAAAATTTTGAAAATAACATAGGATTTTTGTTACATGATGTAACAAGACTTATGAAAAGATTGTTTGATAAACGTATGTCAACATTAAACCTTACTAGATCACAATGGTGGGTACTAAACTTTCTATATTTTAATGAAGGTATTAATCAATCAGACTTTTCTATACTACTGGATATCGAAAAAGCACCATTGAGTAGATTGTTACTAAGAATGGAGAAAAAAGGTTGGTTGGAAAGAAGAAGTGTTAAAAATGATAAAAGGATAAAAAATTTGTTTCTATCAAGTAAAATTAAACCTGTAATTATGGATATGAGAGATATGGCTAATTTAACAAGAGAAGAAGCTTTATCAGGTTTAAATAAAAAAGAACAAATAGTGTTAAGAGACTATCTTTTAAAGATTAAAAAAACTTTATCAAATAAGGATATTTAAAGAAAAATGTCTATAGTTTTTTTAAAAAATAGGGTTTTTTTACTAATCATTTTTCCAGCTATCGTAATACTATTTTCCCTTGGTTATTATTATTCACTAGGAAAGTATGTAAAAACTGAAAACGCATATATTAAAGCTCCTATAATTACGTTACAAAGTGAAGTTTCTGGAAAAGTAAGAAATGTTTTTATAAAAAATAATCAATTTGTAAAAAAAAATGAAAAACTCATAGAGATTGATACAGAAAGTTTAAATATTGAATTTATTAAACAAAAAGAAATTTTAAATACAATTGTTGAAGAAATTAATAATAGAAAAGCAAAATTTTTAGAATTGGAAGAAGAAATAAAATTATATCAAAATAACTTAAAATTTAGAGAAAATGAAATAATCAGGGTAAAAAAATTAATTCAAAATCAGATCAATTTAGCAAAAAATAAAATAAATTATTATAAAAATGAAAATAAAAGAGTTAAAAATTTACATAAAAATCAAATATTGCTGGCAGAAGAAAAATTAGATTTTTTAAAAAAAGAATATTTACGAAATAAATTATTAGTAAAAAATCGAGTTGGATTACTTACAAAATTAGATTCTTCAAAGCATTTGTATGAAAGTGCAAAACATGATTTGGCATCTCTTAAATTAAAAAAAGATTTAGATGAAATAAAGTTTTTATATGATAACGCTGAGAAAAATTTAGTTTCTGTAAAACTTAGAAAGGATTTAGATGAAACAAGATATCTTTATGAATCTGCAGTACAAAAATTAAAACTTACACAAAAAAAGAAAGAAACTATTTTAACTAAATTAATGGGTAAAAAAGATTTAGACGTCACTGAACACCCTCTTTACCAAAAAAACTTAGCTATTTTAAATCAAATCCGACTTAATCTTAAGAAATCGATCATTTTAGCAGACGAAAGTGGTTTCATTGGACAAATGAATTTAGAAAATGGTGAGTATATAAAACAAGGACAAAAGCTTTTTGTTATAATTGAACAAAGTAAAATTTACTTAGAGGCTAATTTAAAAGAAACCCAAATGACAAATATAGAAGTTGGTCAAAAGGCAACTTTTATTCCTGATACATTTCCAGATTTAAAATGGAATGCTATTGTTGATAGTATTAGTCCTGCAACTGGTTCTGAATTTGCGATTTTACCTGCTCAAAATTCTTCAGGAAATTGGGTTAAGGTAGTTCAAAGGTTGCCAGTTAGATTTAAAATACAAGACCCTAGTGAAGAGAATAATCTAAAATATTCGTCAAAGAAACTTAGATTGGGAATGACTGTATCTGTAGTAATTGATACAGAATTCAAAAGACAGGTTCCTATTATAATTAAACCATTCTCAAAATTTTTTGAAATTTTTTAATAAATTAAGATGAATACGTTTTTATCAGAAAAGGATAATTCATTTAAATGGTTTATTCTTGGAACTGCAACTTTTGTAACAATGTTATATGCTATGGCAGTAACAATTGCGGCTATTGCTTTACCAGATATGCGTGGCACCATGTCTGCTACCCAGGATCAAATAACTTGGGCTATTACAGGAAATATTGTTGCTACAGCTATTTTTACACCTTTAGCAGGTTGGTTAGCAACAAGGTATGAAATAAGAAATATATTACTTTTTAGTGTAATTGGTTTTATGGTTGCCACATTCTATTGTGGTATTTCAGATAGTCTTGAAGAAATAGTTATAGCTAGATTTGCTCAAGGAGCTTTTGGTGCTCCATTACCTCCACTATGTCAAACATTAGTACTAGGAGTTTTCCCTCAAAAACAAAGGTCTTTAGCCATGGCTGTATGGGGTATGGGAACAATTTTAGGGCCTGTAATTGCACCAACATTAGGTGGGTATTTAGGTGAGATATTAAATTGGAGATGGGTTTTTTATACTCTTATACCTTTTTGTTTGGTTGCATTAGTAATGGTCATTGCTACGGTGCCTATTTACAAATCAAAATTAAAAGAAAATTTTGATTGGATAGGTTTTATTTTTTTAGCTATTGCTGTTGGCTCCTTGCAAGTAATGCTTGACAGAGGTGAAAGAAATAGCTGGTTTGATAGTTCAGAGACATATATAGAATTATTTATATGTATTTTTAGTTTTTACATTTTTTTATCTCATAGTTTAACTTTCAATAAACCATTTATTAACTTGAATATCTTTCGTGATTGGAACTATTCAATAGGGTTAATATTAATATTCTTTTTTGGTATGTTAAACTTTGTGCCTGTTGTAATTTTTCCAACTATTTTGCAAGAATTAAAAGGTTATCCTCAATCAATAATTGGCTTACTAATGGGAACAAGAGGTATAGGAACTTTTTTTGGCTTTTTCATTATGGCATTTGCAGGAAGACTAGATCCAAGGTTATCTCTGACTATGGCTTTTTCTATGCAAGCGTATGCGGGTTGGTATATGTCAACATTTAATATAGATATGACTTTTTATGAAGTAGGAGTGGCTAGTTTTATACAAGGAATCGGTGTTGGTCTTGCTTGGCCACCTATAAGTGTTCTTACATTCAGTACGATGAATAAAAATTATTATAGTGAAGCTACAGCAATGTTTCATTTAATTAGAAATATAGCCTCAAGTATTTTTATTGCATGTTGTGTTGCAGTTGTTTTGCATACTGGTCAAATGAACTTTGGTTATATAAGTTCTTTAGTTACAAACTGGAATGAAGGTATTTTACTTAATTTTGGAGAAGAAAATATTAATGATTTTAGTCAAATTACAATTGCTAATTTAACTATGGAATTAAATAGACAAAGTCTTATGATTGGATATATAAATGCTTTTAAATTATTTTCATGGGTTAGTATATTAACAATTCCTTTTTTATTTTTAATTAAAAAATCAAAAGAGAATTAGGAGATAAATTTTGCAAGAAGTTATATTGTTTGACGGTGGGATGGGCCAGGAACTTGTAAAGAGAAATTCAAGTCAAAATGATCCACTATGGTCATCTAAATCATTAATTGATAATTTACAATCAGTTGTCAATTTACATAAAGAATTTTTGGAAGCAGGGGCATCAATAATAACACTTAATTCTTATTCATGTACTCCGCAAAGATTAAGAAGACTTGGCCAAGAGTCTATATTCGAAAAACTTCAAAATAACTCTATTAGGGCAGCTAAAATGGCTTTAAAAAGTAATTCAAAATTTAAAGATATTAAAATAGCAGGATGTTTACCACCCCTAGAAGGTAGTTATAAATCAAAGCTTGGGATTACTAAGACAGAAGCATTTGAAACTTATAAAGAAATCGTCAAAATACAAAAAAATGATGTTGATTTTTTTATTTGTGAAACCATGTCATCTATAGATGAGGCTATGATTGCACATGAAGCAGCTAGTTTTTCAGAAAAGCCAATTTTGATGAGTTTTTGTGTTTCAGAAAAAGAAGGAGACAGACTGGTTTCTGAAGAAAAGTTATTTGACGCTTGTAGTGCTTTTAATAATAAAAAAATATTAGCTTACTCTATTAATTGTTGTCAGTTTGAAGTGGTAAATAAATCATTAGATATTTTTAAAAATTTTTCATTACCTTTTGGTGTTATGCCAAATGGATTTGAAACTGTTAAACCTTTAAAACCTGGTATGTCAGTTGAGGGGCTTGAAAAAAGAATTGATGTTAAACCCTCAATGTTTGTAGAATATGGAGTAAATTGGTTTAACTCTGGTTGTACATTTGTTGGAGGTTGTTGTGAAATAGGTCCCAATTTTATAAAGTCATTAGATAATGAAATGACTCGTCTAAAATTAAAAAGAAAAAATATAATTTAAATTTTATAGGAGCATTATTTAAAATGGAATTTAAAGGAACAAACGAATATATTTCTACTAAAGATCTTTCAGTAGCAGTTAACGCTGCTATAAATCTCGAGAAACCTTTATTAGTTAAAGGAGAACCTGGTACAGGAAAAACAGAGTTAGCAAGACAAATTGCTAAAAGCCTTAAATTAGAGATTATAGAGTGGAGTATTAAGTCTACTACAAAAGCACAGCAGGGACTTTATGAATATGATGCTGTAACAAGGTTAAGAGATAGTCAATTAAATAAGGATAAGATAGATGATATTTCTAATTATATAAAAAAGGGAAAGATCTGGTCTTCATTTGAGACTAAAAATCGCTCTGTTCTATTAATAGATGAAATAGATAAAGCAGATATAGAATTTCCAAATGACTTGTTACAAGAGTTAGATAAAATGGAGTTTTATGTTTATGAAACTGGAAAAATTGTTAAAGCAAAGAAAAGACCTATAGTTATCATAACATCCAACAATGAAAAAGAGTTACCAGAAGCATTTCTTAGAAGATGTTTTTTTCATTATATAAAGTTTCCTGATTTTGATACATTGACAAAAATCGTAAATGTTCATTTCCCAAATATTAAAAAAAACTTATTAGATACTGCGTTAAAAATATTTTTTGAGATAAGAGATATACAAGGTTTGAAAAAAAAACCTTCAACTTCAGAGGCCTTAGATTGGATTAAATTGCTTTTAATTGAAGATTTAGGACCTCTAGAATTAAAAGAAGAAAAAAATGATGTGTTACCAAAGCTACATGGAGCATTAATTAAGAATGAACAAGACATACATTTGTTTGAAAAATTAGTTTTTATGTCTAGAGGTGAAAATTAATCATGTTTTTAGATTTTTTTTTAGACTTAAAAAAAACTAAAATACCTGTATCATTGAATGAATATCTAAGTTTCATAGAAGCTTTGTCTCATGAGTTTTTAAGATATGATATTGAAAAATTTTATTATCTTGCTCGTTCCTCTCTTGTAAAGGATGAGAAGTTAATAGATACGTTCGATTTGGTTTTTTCCAAATTTTTTAAAGGGATTGATAATATTAAACTCAAAGATATTTTTAATAATTTGAATATTCCTGATGATTGGGTAAAAAAAATGATAGAAAAACATTTTACAAAAGAAGAAATAGAAAAAATTAAATCTTTGGGTGGTTTAGATAAATTATTAGAAACTTTGCAAAAGAGATTCGAACAACAAAAGAAAAGACATCAAGGTGGGAATAAATGGATAGGAACATCTGGTACATCACCTTTTGGTGCATACGGATATAATCAAGAGGGAATTAGAATTGGTCAAAGTGAAAGAAGACAAGGCAAGGCAATAAAAGTTTGGGATAAAAGAGAGTTTAAAGATTTTGATGATAAAAAAGAACTTGATACAAGAGGTGTTCAAGTGGCTTTAAAGAGGCTAAGACAATGGGCAAGAATAGGCCGTGAAGAAGAATTAGACGTTGATGAAACAATTAGTTATACAGCTAAAAATGGATTTTTAGACGTAAAAACAAGACTTGAAAAAGAAAATGCTGTTAAAATTTTACTTTTTTTAGACGTGGGAGGTTCAATGGATGATCACGTTTATCAAGTTGAAAATTTATTTTCAGCAGCCAGAAACTCTTTTAAAAATTTACATCACTATTATTTTCATAATTGTCTTTATGAGGGAGTTTGGAAAAGTAATAAACGGAGATGGAAAGAACAATTTCCTACTTTGGATATACTTAGAACTTTTGGAAAGGATTACAAATGTATTTTTGTAGGAGATGCTTCAATGAGTCCATATGAAATAATAGTACCAGGAGGTGGAAATGAACATTTTAATCAAGAGGCAGGAAATATTTGGCTATCGAGAGCAGTTAATCAATGGAAGTCACATTTATGGATAAACCCAACTCCTAAAAAATATTGGGAATATTCACAATCAACTAATATTATAAAAGAAATATTTTCTGACAAGATGGTTCCTTTGACTATAAAGGGGATAGAAGAGGGCACAAAAATTTTATCAAAAAAAAATTAATTTAAATGATAATAAAATTAAAATCTGGACATGATGGTCCCTATGAATCTCCAATAAAACTTCCCAAAAAAAGAGTTTTAAAATCATGGATTGATTACAATGGCCATATGAATGTCGCTTTTTATACAATGGCTATTGATAAATCTTTAGATATTTTTCTTGAGGAAACTCTTGGTCTTGGAGAAACTAATGTAAGGTTAAATAATCATGGTCCCTTTGTTGTTCAAGCTAATTTTCACTATTTAAATGAAATGCAATATAATGACTATTTTTTTGTTCAAGCAACATTAATTGACTTCGATTTAAAAAAAATGCATTTATGTTTAGAGGTAATTTCACAAAAAAGAAATATGATTATGGCTATATCTGAACAATTAATATTAAATGTAAATTTAAAAAAAAGAAAAACTGAAGTTTATCCAGATTGGGCTATTAAAAGATTAAGGTTAATGAAAGAAAATCACAAAAATATAAAACCACCAGAAAATGTTGGAAGAAAGATTTCTATTAATAAATAGTTTTTTTATATTTTATTTTTATTTTCATGAAAAGTTAAATAACTTGTTGATAGTAAAATTACAATTCCACCGATAATCACAAATATATCCACATCTTCATTAAATAAAATGTAACCAAAAATAACTGACCAAACAAGTTGTAAAAATGTAAATGGTTGAATAACAACCATTGGTGCAGATTTAATAGCTAAAGTCATCGTTATATGTCCAATTGTAGCTAAAATAGCAGTTAATATTAGTATAAATAAGTTTTCATTACTTATACTTTGCCAATCATATATAGCCATAGGAACTAGAAACAAGGTTGTAAATAAAGATAAAAAACCAACAATTTCCATTGAATTTTTATGTTCTGAAACATGTTTGACTATTAAATAAGAGAAAGAAAAAACAAATGCAGCAAACAACATACACCCATGACCAGATTCAAACAATTTAAACCCCGGTCTTAGTATGATTAAAGCGCCTAAAAAAGAAATAAATACAGCAAATAATCTAAAACCTCTAATCTTTTCTTTAAATAAAAATGATGCACCCAAACATATAAAAATAGGTGTTAAGAATCCAATTGCTGTAACTTCTGCTATTGTTATTACTGTCATTGAGTAAAACCATAAAGTAACTCCAATTGAATGGAAAAAACCTCTTATAAGAAATATTTTTGTTAGAGACTTATTAGTATTTTTAAAACTTTTAATGATAATTGGAAAAAGTATTAATGTACCAAATAGATATCTTAAAAACGCTGATTGAGAAGCAGGAACATCATTTCCTATATATTTTACAGTAATAAAAACACCAACAAAAAAAAATGAAGTAACAATCATCCAGAAAATACCAATAATAGAAGAGTTTTTTGTCATAGAAATTAACATTAATTAACATGTTAATATATTTGAAAATAGTAGAATATTCAAGCTATATTCTACATACCTTGATAATTTGGTCCACCTCCACCTTGAGGCGTTATCCATTTAATATTTTGAGTAGGGTCTTTAATATCACAAGTTTTACAGTGCAAACAATTTTGAGCATTAATTTGTAATGTAGGATGACTATTTTTATTTATTATTTCATAAACTCCCGCTGGACAATACCTAATTTCAGGATTATCAAATTTCTCTAGATTAACTTTAATAGGTACATTTTCATTTAACAATTTTAAATGACAAGGTTGATCTTCTTCATGATTAGTCCCAGAAAATGAAAGATTAGTTAATTTGTCAAAGCTAATGACACCATCATGTTTAGGATATTTAATTGGGCTAAAATGAGTTTTTTCTTCAAGTGCGTCATGATCATTTCCTTCATGTTTAATTGTCCATGGAGCTTTTCCACGAAATAAATAAGTATCTATTGCACTATAAACAATTCCTTTCCAAAAGCCCCATTTAAAAGAGGGCCTAATATTTCTTACTGAGTATAATTCTTTAGATAACCAACTATCTCTTACTTTATCTTCATATAATATAATTTCTTTTTTCTTATCTAATTCTTCAAAAATAGCTTCAGCTGCTAACATTCCAGATTTCATTGCTAAATGAGTACCTTTTATTTTAGGTACATTTAAAAAACCTGCTTCACAACCAACAAAAAGTCCGCCTGGAAAAGTTAATTTAGGAATAGATTGATAACCACCTTCATTTAAAGCTCTTGCACCATAGGATATTCTTCTACCACCCTCTAAGTGCTTTTTAATTTCATTATGATGTTTAAATCTTTGAAATTCATCATAAGGTGACAAATATGGATTTTTATAATCTAACCCAATAACAAATCCTATAGAAACTAGATTATCACCAAAATGATAAAGAAATGATCCTCCGTATGTATCAGTATTCAAGGGCCATCCCGTAGTATGAATGATTTGACCAGGTTTATGATTTTTTTTATCAATTTCCCACAATTCTTTTATACCAATAGCATATGTTTGAGGTTCATTTTTATCATTCAAATTAAACTTTTTCATAAGTTCTTTGCCAAGATGTCCTCTACAACCTTCAGAAAAAACTGTCTGTTTTGCTTTAAGCTCAATTCCTTGTTCAAAATTTGGGCCTTCAGAACCATCTTTTAATCTTCCCATATCATTCGTCGCTATGCCTTCAACCTCATTATGATCGTTAAAAAGCACTTCTGAAGCAGAAAAACCAGGGTAAATTTCTATTCCAAGATTTTCTGCATAATTTCCAAGCCAATTACATAAATTTCCCAAACTCACTATATAATTTCCATGGTTATTCATTTGTGGTGGGGTAGGTAATTTATAAGATTTATTCTTTGTTAGATATAAAAAATGATCATTTTTGGCTTCTGTTTTGAGTGGTATATCAGTTTCTTTCCAATTAGGGATTAATTCATTTAAACTTTTGGTTTCTATTACAGCGCCAGATAAAATATGTGATCCAACTTCTGAACCCTTCTCGACAATACAAATTGAAATTTCTTTATTTTTTTTTTGACTTAGTTGTTTTAATTTAATTGCTGTTGATAATCCAGATGGACCAGCTCCAACAACCACTACATCATATTCCATTATTTCTCTTGAAGTCATAACAAACTTTAATAAATCAATTTCTAATTTTAATCTTTGATATATATGTACTACAATGTTACAAAAAATTAAAGTTTGAAATAAACATTAATTGGGAGGTTTTATATGGATCCAAATTTAGGACTTGTGATTTTAATTTTATACCCTGTTTTTTTGATAGGAGCACTTTATCTTTTTGGAAAACATTCAAAAAATCCTGAATAAAGCTAATATATTAATTTTAAATCATCAAGGGCTTTAATTGTGGCTTCAAAAGGCATAAGTATACATGTCTGTCTGTTTCTTATTGTTCTTATGGGAAAGAAAACTTCTATTTCTTTTGGAACATTTGAATTTAATTCTTGAAAATCATTATTTAGCCAATCTTTGAAGTCTAACAGAAAATTTTTAACTGGCGTTTGTGTATTTTTAAAAATTTTAACTACTAACCCTGCCGAAGCTTCACATAATGCACATCCTCTAACTTTTGCTGAAATATTTTTTATTGATTTATTTTCTATAAAAATTTTTACATTAACTTGATCTCCACACATAGGATTTTTTAACTCAATAGCAGAATGATAATCTATTATTTCAGCACTTTTCTTGTTAAAGGTAGCTAATTTTAAAATTTTTTCATGGTATATTGATAAATCTGTCAACTTTGATTAACCAATAACCAAACGACTGTTCCAATAGAAATAGCATAAAAAAGATAAACAAGAAAATGAGTAGAATTGTACACATTTTCTTCTGGAACACCCTTGGGTAAGTTTTTTTTGCTCATAATTACTCCCTAACCAACTTTTTTATTACCTTGCACAATTTTTACAAAATTATCAAAGAATTTTCCAGCTAAATTTTTGGCAGTTGAATCAATAAGTCTAGATGCAAGTTGAGCTAATTTCCCACCAATTTGCGCATCAACATTATATTTCAAAGTTGTGCCTAGATTATTATCTTCTAAAGAAACATTAGCACCACCTTTTGCAAATCCTGCAGCACCACCTTTTCCTTCTCCAGATATTCTATAGCTTTCATATAAAACTATATCAGACAATTTGACTTGACTATTGAACTTTGCAGAAACAGGACCGATTTTTAATGCAACGATTGCTTTAAAATGATTTTTCTCTGTAACTTCTAATTCAGTACAACCAGGAATGGATTCTTTTAAAATTTGTGGGTTATTTAGCGCGTTCCAAACAGTTTTTCTATCTACTGGTATATCATGTTCCCCATGTATTTTCATTTAATAACCCTATAAATCTTATATAAATTGCATAACCATTAATATGAATAATATTAAACCAAATAATTGAACTACAATTAAAACATCATAT
>MDSV01167406.1_pt1 | contig 14957 bp, 15 predicted proteins | sample 810851 | NCBI WGS metagenome assembly MDSV01 (sample SAMN05326640, study PRJNA326480) | marine metagenome | isolation source: seawater | place: Atlantic Ocean: North East | collected 2012 | reverse complement strand
CCTACTAATTGCCACATTGCATCTAATCCAAGGCAACCAGGCATTACAGGATCTTCTTTAAAATGACAGTCAAAGAACCACATTTTTTTTTCTATATCAAACTCAGCTTCAATTAATCCCTTGTTATATTTTCCCTTATTTTCATCAACGTTAGTAATTCTATGAAACATTAACATGGGAGGTGACGGCAACTTTGCATTTCCAGGTCCAAACAATTTACCATTCGCGCAATCAATAAGTTCGTCATATTTAAAGCTATTTTTTTTTAACATATTAATAAATTAATACTTGATTTAAATAGTATATTACATATATTTAGTTTAGAATAATTATAAGTTGCGAAAGGCATAAAAATTAGCTAAAATTTAACCATGATAAGTGCTACGATACCATATATAGAGAGACTGCGATCTTCTGGCCTTAGACCAACCAAGCAAAGACTAGCTATATGCAAAATTCTTTTCGATGGAAAAGAGACGTTTCATTTCACTATAGATGATTTAAAAAAAAGAATTGAAAAAAATACAAAAAGCAAGATTTCTTTAGCAACTGTTTATAATACTGTTCATGCTTTTAAAAAAAATGGTTATTTAAAAGAAATTTCTTTACAGGGCAACAAAACATTTTTTGACACAAATTCTAAAAATCATCATCACTTTTATGATGAGAGTACTGGTGATTTAATAGATATAAAAAATGAAGATATATTAGTTAGCAAAATTCCTTCTGCCCCAAAAGGAAAAAAAATTAGAGATATTGAAGTCACAATAAGTGTTGCGAATAATTATCATAATCAAAAAAAATAAAAAAAAATTATTAATTCTTATTTAAAATGATTCTAAAGTATTGACTTATAGTTTAGAATCGTTATAAGATGAATTTGTTAATTTAAATGGAGGATTAATATGTCATTAAAAGGAAGTAAAACAGAAAACAATTTAAAAGAAGCTTTTGCAGGTGAAAGTCAAGCAAATCGTAGATACCTTTATTTTGCACAAAAAGCAGATGTAGAAGGTTACAATGATGTTGCCGCGGTTTTTAGATCTACTGCAGAAGGAGAAACAGGTCATGCTCATGGTCATCTAGAATTTTTAGAAGAAGTTGGCGATCCAGCAACTGGTAAACCGATTGGAGAAACTAAGGATAATTTAGCGTCCGCTGTTGCAGGGGAAACTCATGAATATACTGATATGTATCCTGGCATGGCAAAAACTGCTAGAGAAGAAGGCTTCGAAGAAATAGCAGATTGGTTTGAAACTTTAGCTAAAGCTGAAAAATCTCATGCTGGTAAATTCCAAAAAACTTTAGAATCAATATAATAAATAATATTATGGTGGAGGTAACTCCACCAAAATTAAAATAAGAATGAATAACAAAGAAGGTGGCACACAAGCACCGACTAGACATCCTATTAATTTTAATCACCCTGATTTTCTTGATCAAAAAAAATTAGATGATGAAATGAGAAGAGTTTTTGATATTTGTCACGGATGCAGACGATGCTTTAATCTTTGCGATAGCTTCCCCAAATTATTTGACTTGATTGATGAATCAAAAGATGAGGACGTGAAGTCATTAAAAAGTGAAAGTTTCAAAGAGGTAGTGGATTCTTGCACATTGTGTGATATGTGCTTCATGACTAAATGTCCATATGTTCCCCCACATGAGTTTAATTTAGACTTCCCACATCTAATGTTTAGATACAGGATGTATCAAAAAAAAATTGGTAAATTAGCTAAAATTCCTTTGCAGCTAGCAAAAATTGATCGTAACGCAAAAATTGGGATAATGTTTAGTAGATTTATTAACTGGTTTACAGATGTAAAAAATAAGTTTTTTAGAAGTGTTTTAGAATTAGTTACAGGAATTGATAAAAGGGTATTTTTACCAAAGTATAATAATGAAACTTTTGAAAATTATTTAAAAAATAAAAAAAATAAAATTGAAATTGAAAAATCTTCCCCTGGGTTTGGTAGAAAGGTGGTAGTTTATTCTACTTGTTTTGTTAATTTTAACAAAAAAAATACTGGAATTGCTGCAATGAAAGTTTTGAAAAAAAATGGAGTTGAAGTACAGCACGCATACCCAGGTTGTTGTGGGATGCCATATCTTGAACAAGCAGATCCAGAAAAAGTTACTGAACAGGCGATAAAAGTATCAAAAGAATTAATAAAGTGGATCGATAAAGGCTACGAAGTTATAACTTTGACAGCAAGTTGTGGGCTCATGCTAAAATTTGAATGGCCATTATTATTACCTAATAACGAAAATATAAAAATACTTTCAAAAACAGTTAAAGATATTGATGAATATATTGTTGATATTTCACAAAAAGAAGGATTGGCAAATGGTCTAAAAGAAATAGATGGAGGTGTAACTGTCCACCATGCTTGTCATGCTCGAGCTCAAAATATGGGAAACAAAGCTAGAGATATGCTTAAATTAATCCCAAATATCAAAATAGATGTAGTAGAAAAATGTGCTGGTCATGGAGGAACTTTTGGAGTTATGAAGGCTAGTCATGATGTCGCAAATAAAGTTGGTAAGGCAGCAGCTAAAATTAGTTTAAAAAAAAATAATAAATACATGGCTTCTGATTGTCCTTTAGCTGGCAAGCATTTAAAACAATTGGAAAAAGATACGAATATTATAAATGATGAGGCATTACATCCTATAGAGTTGATGGCAAAGGCCTATAGAATATGACTATGACAAATAAAGTTGTACAAAAAAAAGATTTACTATCTGATGAAGATTATAAAAAAAATAGAAAAAATTTAAGACAAAATTTAGTTGAATTTAAAAAAGATAGAAGAGTAGCACTAGGTCCATATGCAACTTTTTATTTTGAAAACTTTCATACAATGTTAGCGCAAATTCAAGAAATGCTTTATATAGAAAAGGGAGGGGATGAACAATTAAAAGATGAATTAACAGCTTATAATCCCTTAATTCCAAAAGGAAAAGAACTTGTTGCAACTTTAATGTTTGAAATAGATAACCCTGCCTCTAGAGCAGAATTTTTAGGAAAAGTTGGCGGAATCGAAAAAAAAGTTTACATAAAAGTTGGAGATGAAAAAATTGTTGCTATTCCAGAAAAGGATTTAGATCGCACATCAGCTGAAGGAAAAGCATCTTCAGTTCAATTTATACATTTTAATTTTTCTGAAAAACAAATTGAAAAATTTAAAGATTTAAATACTGAAATAATAATAGGTATTGATCATATTTTATATGAGCATATGACTAAAATATCTAGTAATACCCAAAAAGCTTTATCAAAAGATTTTAATTAATTTTTCCCCAAAGTGAGTTTTTAAAAATCCATCCAATATAATTCTCTGTAGACACTTTACACCATTCATTTTTACATTTTTTAACTAAAAGCAACCTACCCACCTCTAATTTTGCAATAGGTTTTGAATATATTAATGGTTTTTTATAAATAATTGAATTTTCTTTAATATTAATAGCTGATTTTTTTTTTGATAATTGAGATATATGTATCCATCCAGAGTTATTCTCAAAATCCTGAATTTTTCTCCAAACATCTGATTTGTCTAAAATAATTAGCGGTAAATACTTTTTTTTATAAATTAATTTAATTGGGTGATCAAATGATGGACCTTGCCTTAAATTAACTTTTTTATTTTTTAAAGATAAATATATTAAATTTTCATTTGCTTTACTTTTGATGCAGAAAAAAAATGTTAAAAAACAGGAAATTATTATTAAAAAAAAATAATTATTTATTTTTATCATTACAATAGCAATCGGATCGTTTATTAAGTTTTACTTTTCTAAAAGTAAGAGTTAAAGCATTTATTATTAGTATGTAACCACAAAGTGTATCTCCAATATCAAGAATTTCTTTGATAACTTCATTTGCTTGAATAGTACCAATTATGCCTGCTAGGGCGCCTAATACGCCGTCATATTCGCAGTTATCAATATCAGGGTTGTCCGGTATATTTGGTATAAAACACCTTAAACAGGGTGATTTTTTTTTAGTAAAATTGAAAGTATAAACTTGACCATCAAATTTACTAATTGCCCCAGAAACAAGTATTTTTTTGTTTTTTAAACAGTAATCGTTTACTAAAAAACGAGTAGTAAAATTATCACTTCCATCTATAATTATATCAAAGTTTTTAGCTATTCTATTTATATTTTTTAAATTAAGATTTTCATTAAAATTTATAAGTTTAATATCTGGATTAATCTTTTTTAATTTCCTTACAGATACAAAAGATTTTTTTTGCCCAATATCTTCGGTTGAAAAAATAATTTGGCGGCCAAGATTTGATATTTCAACATTATCTTTATCAACTATTCCTATATTACCTGCTCCAGCAGCTGCTAAATATATAGCTATTGGTGAACCTAATCCTCCAGCACCGATAATTAATATCTTTGATTTAAGAAGTTTTTTTTGACCAACTACACCTATTTTTTTTAAAATTATTTGGCGCGAATATCTCTCTATTTGTTTTTTTGTAAATTTCATTATACTTTTTATCTACCAGTTGAACCAAAACCACCTTTTCCCCTTAAAGTATCTGGTAAATTTTCTACTACTTCCAATTCCATTTTTTGAATAGGAAGCAAAATCATTTGAGCTATTCTATCTTTATTATTAATAATAAATTCACTATCTCCATGATTAAAAAGTATTATTTTTATTTCTCCTCTATAATCACTATCTATAGTTCCAGGTGTATTTAATACCGTTACATTATTTTTTGCCGCAAGTCCTGATCTAGGTCTTATTTGTATTTCATACTCATCTGAAAACGCTACTGAAAGACCCGTGGGAACTAAGCATGAACTTTTGGGTGGCAATTTAATGGGTTTCTTTATAAATGCCATTAAATCCATACCTGATGCACCCCTTGTTTTATAGATTGGCACTTCTACTGAGTGGTCTAATTTTTTAATTAATACTTTTACCATTAAATTTTAATTTAATTTGGCAATAACTCTGTCAATTATTTCATCTGAGATTTCAGATTTTTTCTTCATTATAAGTGTTTCATCATTAATTTTTTTATCTTTATAAAAAATTGTAACTTCATTAAAATCTGAATCAAAACCTATAGATTTATTAGAAACATCATTAGCAATAACCCAGTCACAATTTTTTTTCATTAATTTACTTTTAGCATTAGCTTTTACATCACTTGTTTCTGCTGCAAAACCTATTACTATTTTAGGTCTTAAGGAGTTATGATTTGATACATAGCTTAAAATATCTATATTTTTTTCTAAACTTAAATTTATATAGTCTTCTTTTTTTATTTTTTTCTCATTTATTTCTTTTACTTTAAAATCTCCAACAGCAGCAGAAAATATAGCAACATCTGCAGGCAAACTTCTTTGTGTTGCTTTAAACATTTGATCAGCAGTTTCTACCTCTATTAAATTTATGTTTTTATCTACTTTTAAATTAGTAGGACCAGATATGAGTGTAGTTTCAAATCCTTTTTTAGATAATGATTTTGCTATCTCAAATCCTTGCTTACCACTAGACTTGTTAGTTATGAATCTAACTGGATCAATATATTCACGAGTTGGTCCCGCTGTTACTAAAGCTTTATAATTTTTATTTTTATTAAGATTAATAAAATAATTTTCAATTTGTCTTATAATTTCATAAGGCTCTGTCATTTTACCTTCACCGAATTCTCCACAAGCCATATCCCCGATTTCTGGACCAATAATTTTGTAACCAAATTTTTTTAATTTAAATAGATTCTCTTTAGTTGATGGGTGCTCCCACATTCTGACATTCATTGCAGGACTTAAAAAAATATCTTTATCTGAAGCAAGTAATACTGTAGAGGCCAAGTCATTTGATGAACCTGTGCTTAATTTTGAAATAGTATTGGCAGTTGCAGGCGCAACCAGTATTATGTCAGACCATCTAGAAAGTGAAATATGATCCATTTCGGCTTCATTTTCTACACTAAATAAATCATCATAAACTTTTTCTTGTGAAAGCGAAGCAACAGATAGTGGTGTAACAAATTCTTTAGCACTTTTAGTTAAAATCACTTTAACTCTTGCACCTTTTTTTTTGAGAGATCTTATTAATTCCAAACTTTTATATGCAGAAATTCCACCACAGATAACTAAAAGTATTTTTTTTTCTAATAAATTATTCATAACTCTATTATTTGAATACTAAGATAGCAAAAATTACAAGGACTAAAACTCCTCCAAGGATCTTGTTGCGTACTAATTCTAGCTTTAATTCTTCTTCCTTTAAACTCTGGTAAGCGAGAGTATTTGGATTAAATTTACCTTCTGCCATTAAAGTCATAACATCATTTGCCTTATCCATAATAATGGGTAAATTTGGTAATCTTTTAAACACTTCTGAAGCTTCATCAACAATTTCTTCAACTTTATTAATTGGATCTTTGATATTTCTTAGCCAATTTTCAAGTATTGGTTTTGACACATTCCATATGTTAGCGTTAGGATCAAGTTTTCTAGCAACCCCCTCAACAACGACCATAGTTTTTTGAAGAAGTAACAACTGTATTTGAGTTTGCATATTAAATTTTTCTGTAACCTCAAAGAGTTGACTTAATAATTTGCTACCAGATATATTCTTAGCAGATTGTCCGAAAATTGGTTCTCCTATTGATCTTAGTGCTTGTGCAAAATCATCTTTTGAAACGTCTTTTGGAACTAGTCCAGCTATAAAGTGAATTTCTGCTACTTTTTTATAATCTCTTTTTATAAACCCATAAAGTATCTCAGCTAAATATCTTTTATTACTTTTATCTAATCTACCCATTATACCAAAATCTACAGGTATAATATCTCCATTTTTATTTACAAAAAGATTTCCTTGATGCATATCTGCATGAAAAAAACCATCTCTAACAGCATGTCTTAAAAAATGTTGAATAGTATTTTTTGCCAAATTATTGAGATCTATATTTAAAGTTTTTAGATTAGCAACTTCACGTATTGAAACTCCATCAACTTTATCTAAACAAAGGATTTTTTTACTTGTAAAATTCCAATATATTTTAGGAACTTTAAACCCAATATCATTTTTTGTGTTTTCATAAAACTCATTAGCAGCTGCAGCCTCATATCTTAAGTCCATTTCAACATTAGTAATTTCTCTAAGTAGCTGTACAATTTCAATTAACTTCAATCTCTTTGTTTTTTTTACAAAACTTTGAATAATATAAGCCAAAAGCATTAAGGCATCTATTTCATCATTAAAGAGTTTTTCTATATCCGGTCTTAAAACTTTAATCGCAACCTCTTTAACTTCTCCAGAATGTACAATATTTGCAAAATGAACTTGTGCAATCGAAGCAGCAGCTATCGGTTCAGATAAATTTGTAATTTTAGAAAAATTTTCTTCCCCGAGTTCCAATTTTAATATATTTTTGGCTTCATATGAATTAAAAGCAGGAAGTTTGTCTTGGAGTTTTTCAAGCTCTTTGGCTGTGTTTGCGCCAATAATATCAGGTCTTGTAGCTAAGAATTGTCCTAATTTAATAAAAGTAGTTCCCATTTGTTGAAGAGCATTACACAATTTTTCTGAAGAAGATAAATTTTCAATATTATTTTTTTTTTCAAAACTAAAACCAATTATGAAAAAAATAACTTTTATTAAAATAGGTGGATTATATATTTCATATATTGAAGAAATAGCTCCTGAAGATGATAGTTTTCTTCCGATTCTAAATAACATAAAAAATTTTTTAAACATTTTAAATTTTCCAAGCAGAATAAATAGCCACTACTCCACCGTTAAGATTTCTATAAGAAGCATTTGAGAAGTTTTGTTTTTTAATTTTTTCTAAAAATTCATCCTGAGTATAAAATTTTTCTATACTATTTACTAAATATTCGTAGGGTTCCGATTTACCCATAACAAACTTACCCAATTTAGGAATTACTTTAGAATATGTTTGATAAAATTTATTTAAAATAATATTTTCGACCTTAGCAAACTCTAAACACAAAAATCTTCCTCCAGGTTTTAAAACTCTATAAGCTTCTCGAAGAGCATTGTTAATATTATTTACATTTCTTATTCCAAAGCTTATTGTATAATAATCAAAATAATTATCCTTAAATTTTAATTCTTCTGCATTATCGCAAAACCATTTTACATTTACAGATTGATTTAACTTTCTTTTGTTTAATTTTAACATTCCATTATTTTCATCAACACAATACGCATGACCATCATAATTTATTTTTTCTAAATATAATTTGGCTATATCTCCAGTACCAGATGCAACATCGAGTAATTTTGTTTTTACTTGTGGATTTAACCATCCAATGAATTGTTTTTTCCATAGTCTATGTACACCTAAAGACATTAGATCATTCATTAAATCATAATTATCAAAAACGTCTTCAAAAACTCTGGATACAAATCTTTCACTTTTTTTATGATGAGTTTTCATTTAAATTAATAGATCATATGTTTTGTTTTTTCACAATATATATATTTAGCTAATGCCAGAACTGCCTGAAGTTGAAATCGTAAAAAGATCTTTAATTAAAATAGTAAATAAAGCAAAAATTGTAGATATTAAAATTAAAAATAAAAATTTACGTTATAAAATACCAGTTAATTTTCATGAAATTTTATTAAATAAAAAAATAATAAAGATCTCAAGAAGATCAAAATATATAATAATTCACTTGAAGAAAAGTATACTTTTATTGCATCTAGGAATGACTGGAAAAATATTAGTTGTAAAAAAAAAAACTAATGAAATGTTCAAAACTAGTTTTTATTATGATTTAAATATCATACCCAAACATAATCATATTTATTTTTTTTTAAATAATAATATAATATTAATCTATAATGACGTAAGAAGATTTGGTTTTTTTAAGTTATATAAAAATATAAACGAAATATCTTTTTTAAATAAACTTGGTTTAGAACCTTTAAGTAAAAATTTTAATTACGTATATTTTAAAAAAAATATAAGAAATAAGAAAAAAAATATAAAAAACTTACTAATGGACCAATCTTTCGTAAGTGGCCTTGGAAATATTTATGTTAATGAAGTTTTACATATTGCTAAAATAAATCCTTTAAAAGTGAGTAATAAATTAAAAAATATTGAAATAAAAAAAATAATATCAGCAATTAAAGTAATACTACGGGTTGCAATTTTAAATGGAGGTTCATCAATTAGAGATTTTGAAAATACTTTAGGAAAAAAAGGCAACTTTCAGCAACTTTTTAAAGTATATGGAAGGGAAAATAAAAAATGTTCTCGTATTTCGTGTAAAGGAAAAATTAAAAGAATACTAATATCTAACAGATCATCTTTCTTTTGTGATTTATGCCAAAAATAAATTGATGTTGACCGTGAAGGTCCAAAAAGATATATATTCTCAACTTTATGCCAAATATAAAATCAGCAATAAGACGAGTAAAAAAAACTAAAGCACAAACAAAAATTAATAGAATTAGGAAAAGCAAGTACAAGTCCGTAATAAAAGAGATGCAAACTTTTATTAACTCAGGAAAAATTAAAGAAGCTAAAAAATTTCTTCCTAAATTCCACTCACAATTGATGAAAATTGCTAAAACTAGAATTATTAGTAAAAAAACAGCGTCAAGAAAAATTTCTCGAGTAACATTACAAATAAAGAAAAAAGAAAAGTAGTAGAATAATCATAGTTTAAACAAGCTAAGGTTGATAGCAATACAACCTACTAACCAAAAATGATTTTTTTGAAACAAAAAAACAAAATGTAGTTTATTTATATTTTGAGTTGTATAAAAAAATTCAATTTATAATTTACTTATACTTCAAATAAATTTTTCAGAAAAATTTTTTTAAATTTTTAAAATAAATAAAAAAAACTTTTTACAACCAAATTTATTTTTTAATACAACCTATAGATCGTTGCATGGTTATAAAAAAAAAAATAAAACTTACTGGTCAAAAAGAAAATCATTATGAAAGATAACTTAACTGTAAAAAATTTGAACGTAGTTTCATCTAAGGAAGAAAATATTCTTAAATGGGATGAAGTATTAAGCAAATTTGAATTAACTTTTGGAAAAGATGTTTATGAAAGTTGGATTAAAAACATAAATTTAAAAAAAGAATTTAATCATTATGTCGTTCTATCTGCGCCCACAAGATTTGTAAGAGATTGGATAGTATCTCGGTATGCAGACAAAGTTTTAGACATCATAAAAACATTTAAAAAAAGTATACAAAGAATTGAGTTTTTAATTGACGAATCTAGCGAAAATAATACTAAACCAGATTACAGGAAATCTGCACCAGTTTCATTTATAGAAAACTCAGTATTAAATTATAATAGGTTTAATTCACAAAATAGTTTTACTAACTTTATGGTTGGAGAAAGTAACGAGTTGGCTTACACAGCAGCTAAGAAATTGTGCACACAATCTTCACATTATAATCCACTTTTTATTTACAGCGAAGTTGGAATGGGAAAAACACACTTATTAAACGCAATTGGATTAGAAATTCAACAAGATAAAAAAGTAATGTTTGTATCAGCAGAAAGGTTTATGCAACATTTCATTAAATCTCTAAAAGGCAACGATATGGTAAAATTTAAAGAATTTTTTAGAAAAGCTAATATTTTTATTATTGATGATATCCAATTTTTAGGAGGTAAAGAAGCAACCCAAGAAGAATTTTTTCATACATTTAATGAGTTAATGGAAAAAGGATCCCAAGTAGTAATTTCATCTGACAGACCTCCATCCAATCTTGATAGAATTCAACCAAGAATCAGATCTCGTTTATCAGGAGGTTTGGTAATTGATATTCAACCTCCAGATTTATCTTTAAGGATAAAAATATTAAAAAGTAAATTAACTGAAATTCAAAAAAACTTTAAAGAAAATTATAATATTAGTGATGAAGTTTTAAATTTTTTAGCAACAGAAGTTACATCTAGTATTAGAGAGATGGTAGGAGCTTTAAATAGAATTTTAGCTTTTAGTAAAATTAATACTAAATCCCCAAGTATTTATGAATCTAAAAAAATTTTAAAAGATTTTATTAATACAAATAATAAATTGATTAATGTTGAGTCAATTCAAAATCTTGTTGCTGATTATTTCAATTTAAATATTAAAGAAATGTTATCACCAAGAAGATCAAGGTCATTAGCAAGACCACGACAAATCGCAATGTATTTATCAAAACAACATACAACTAATTCACTACCAGATATAGGAAGAAAATTTTCAAATCGTGATCATACTACAGTAATACATGCAGTAAAAAAAATAGATGAACTTATGCGAAAAGATAATGAAATTAAGCATAGTGTAGATGAGATTAAAAAAAAAATTATCTAATTTTATAAAATGGAAATTATAATTAACAGGGATGTTTTATTAAAATCGCTAGGTAACGCATACGGTATTATAGAAAAGAAAACAACATTACCTATTTTATCAAATATACTCATTGAAGCTAATAATGGTAACATTAAAATTACAGCTACTGATTTAGATATAATTTATTCTGAAGAAATTAAGGCAATAGAAATTAAGAAAGAAGGATCCACTACAACATCTGCTACTATATTGTATGATATTCTTCGTAAATTAGAAACAAACAGTAATGTTGAACTTACTTTACAAAGTGAGAATAAACTAAAACTTATATCCAAGAACTCAAAGTTTAATCTTTTGTGCATAGCACCTAATAATTTTCCACTTTTAGAAGAAGATATAAAACAAACAACGTATGAAATTGCATCAAATAAACTTTTAAAACTTTTAAATAAAACAAAAATATCAATATCAAGTGATGAGACTCGACATTATCTCAATGGAATTTATTTACACAAAGTAGTTTTGGGTGATAAAGCATTTATATGTGGTGTAGCAACTGATAGTCACAGATTGTCTTCTAGTAGTTTAGAAATTGATTCAAATATTAATATAGACTCAATTATTTTGCCTAAAAAAACTATTTTTCAACTGATTTCTCTACTTGAACAAAATGTTGATGCTGTAACGATATCCAACAATAAATCTAAGATTAAATTTAAAATAAATAACAGTGTTTTAATTTCTAAAGTAATAGATGGTAGATTTCCAGACTATAGTAAAGTTGTACCTAAAGATAATGATAAGATATTACAGATAAAATTAAATGAATTTAGAAACTCTGTAGAAAGAGTAGCTACAGTTTCTACAGATAAAAAAGAAGGTCTAAAAATGCTCATATCAAAAGAAAAATTGCAATTATCAGTTAACAGCCCTAACAGTGGAGAAGGTACAGAAAATATTAATGCAAAATTTAATTCAGAAGAAATGAGTATTAGCTTTAACAGTAGATATTTAACAGATATAGCATCCCAAATAGAAAATGAATCTATAGTTATTAGTTTGAAAGATCCTGGATCACCAGTTCTAATTAAAGATTTATCAGATAAAAACAGTTTTCATGTCGTTATGCCGATGAAAATTTGACCAATTTTAGCCAAAATAAGAAAATAGATTATTATCTTTTATTTCATTAAGTAATCATCTATTACCAATGGTAATTTAGGTATCAATTTCAACCTAGATTTAAATAACTTTAAAAAAATGTTAAAATCTTAAAATAAAATTTCACTTAAATGATTAAAACAACAAATAAAAATGAACCAAAATACAGCGCTGACTCTATAAAAGTATTAAAAGGATTAGAGGCTGTTCGAAAAAGACCTGGAATGTATATCGGCGACACAGACGATGGCACAGGCTTACATCATATGGTTTATGAAGTGGTAGATAATGCTATAGATGAAGCTTTAGCTGGCCACTGTAAAAATATTAAAGTTACAATTAATGCAAATAGTTCAGTTTCTGTAGAAGATGATGGAAGAGGAATTCCTGTAGATCTTCATAAGGGTGAGAAAAAATCAGCTGCAGAGGTAATTATGACTCAACTTCATGCGGGTGGTAAGTTTGACCATGATTCATATAAAGTTTCTGGTGGACTTCATGGAGTAGGTGTTTCGGTGGTTAATGCATTATCAGAAAAATTATCATTAACTATATTTAGAGAAAAAAAAGAATATTTTATAGAATTTAAGAATGGTAGAGCAATATCTCCTTTAAAAGCTAAAGGGAAAACTAATAAAAAAGGAACATTAATAAATTTTATACCGTCAAAAGAAGTATTTTCTGATACTAAATTTAGCTCCTCAATTTTACAAAAAAGAATGCGAGAGCTTGCATTTTTAAACAAAGGATTGTCTATAATTTTATTAGACAAATCTGGAAAAAAGGAAAAAGAATATAAAAATAAATATGATGGTGGTATTTTAGAGTTTGTTGATTTTTTAGATAAAAATAAAGAAAGTTTAGTTAATAAGAATGATCTTAGTTTATTTAAAAAACCAATTTTTATTTCAGGAACAAAAGATAATGTTGAAGTAGAATGTTCTTTAAAGTGGAATGCGGGATATTCTGAGGAGATGCTTCCTTTTGCAAATAACATTCATCAAAAAGATGGTGGAACACACTTATTAGGTTTTAGAAGTGCACTTACTAGAGTAATTAATAAGTACGCTATTGATGGAAACCTTTTAAAAAAAAATAAAATCTCACTTACTGGTGATGACACTAGAGAAGGATTAACGGGAGTATTATCCGTAAAAATACCAGACCCTAAATTTTCATCACAAACAAAAGATAAGTTAGTTTCTTCAGAAGTAAGATTTATTGTTGAGTCCATTATAAGTGATAAACTTTCGACTTGGTTTGACCAAAATCCAGGAATTAAAAAGATAGTATTATTGAAAATAGTGCAAGCTGCGCTTGCTAGAGATGTGGCTAGAAAAGCTAGAGAAGGGGTGAGAAGAAAAGGTTCATTGGAATTATCTGGCCTTCCTGGAAAACTTGCTGATTGTCAAATTGGTAAAGCAGAAGGCACAGAGCTATTTATAGTAGAAGGAGACTCAGCAGGAGGATCCGCTAAACAAGGAAGAAATAGGGAGTTTCAAGCAGTGTTACCTTTAAGAGGAAAAATACTTAACACTTATATTGATGCAAATGGGAAATCTAAAAATGGTAATGGTCAAGATTTACAAACAAAAGCATTATCAAAAATGATGTCTTCTAACGAAATAGTCACTTTAATTAATGCACTAGGAACAGGTTCTAAAGATTTTGATATAGAAAATTTAAGGTATGAAAAAATTATTATAATGACCGATGCAGATGTAGATGGCTCGCATATAAGAACACTGTTAATAACACTATTTAATAACCATCCATTTAATGAATTAATTGAAAAAAATCACATTTATCTGGCACAACCACCATTATATAAAGTTACTAAAGGTTCAAAAAGTTTTTACGTAAAAAATGATAAAGATTTAGAAAACTTTATACTCAAAGATGTAAAGGGTGAGAAAAAAAATATTAAGAACTTAAAAAAATTTCTTGATGAAGAAAAAAGTAGGTTGAATATTCAGCGCTTTAAGGGTCTTGGAGAAATGAACCCAGAAGAACTATGGGAAACAACTCTAAATCCAATTAATCGCACATTATTACTAGTAAAATATTCAAATAATACAAAGGCTAAATCAAAAAAAGATCAAGACTTATTTCAGGTTTTAATGGGTGATGAGGTTGCTCCAAGAAAAGATTTTATTATAAGTCGAGCTTTAGAAGTTTCAAATTTAGATATATAATTTCTGAATGAAATTTTCAGATGTTTTTACATCAAAAAATAATATTCAATTAGACAAAAAAACTTTAGTTGTTTTAAGATGGATAGCCATAATTGGACAGTATATTTCTATAAGTATTGTTTTTTTTGTTTTTAATTTTGAATTACCTTTTTTTTATTGTACCTTAATTGTTTTATTAGGAGCAATAACCAATTTTTACTTACAGTTTATAGAAAAAGAAAATCAATTAAGTAATATAAAATCATCCTCTTATTTATTATATG
>MDSV01191328.1_pt1 | contig 14958 bp, 20 predicted proteins | sample 810851 | NCBI WGS metagenome assembly MDSV01 (sample SAMN05326640, study PRJNA326480) | marine metagenome | isolation source: seawater | place: Atlantic Ocean: North East | collected 2012 | reverse complement strand
GGCGGTCCCAAGGGGAATCGAACCCCTCTTTGTTGGATGAAAACCAACTGTCCTAACCGATAGACGATGGGACCGTATTTTCGTGAGTCTTATTAACAGAAATATCGTCGATAATAAACTCCACATTTTTTTTTCCTTTCCATTCATTCAAACTCAATTTACCTGCAATGTTAAAGGTTTTATTCCCTTTTTTTAGTAAATAGGCTGAAATGTTACTGTCCACAGAATTAAATGAAATAGATTTAATACAAGAACCGTCACTTCCAATTAAATTTGACTTTATGTGTTTTTCTCCAACAATCTTAGAGTTTAATAATTTTAAATTTTCTATAGTAAACTTTGGCTCACTATTACCAGATCCAAAAGGTGATAAACTATTAATTTTATTGTAAAACTCTAAATTCACCGCAGATGGAGATATTACACTATCTATAAGAACTTTTTTTTCAGTAGAAATCTTATTATTTTGTTTATTAAATTTCTTAAATATAAATTCCTTTATCTTTTGAATATTATTTTCATGAACTGAGAAACCACCTGCCATTTTATGACCCCCACCCTTTATTAATAAACCATTTTGAACTGCAGATACGATTAAAGCACCGATATCAAAACCAACTACCGATCTAGCAGAAGCTTTACCAATACCATCTTTTAGAGAAATTATTATTGTTGGTTTGTTGTATCTCTCTTTAATTTTAGAAGCAATAATTCCAATTACACCTTCATGCCATTCTTTACCGTATAAAATAATTACTGGATCATTTAAATCTTTTATTTCTTTCAAGATTTTAATTAGTAATTCACTTTCTATAAGTTGTCTCTCTTTATTATACCTATTTAGTTCTGTAGCGATTTTAAATGCGTTCTTTGGATTTATATTTAATAATAAATTAGCTGCATAGTCGCATTTACCCACTCGACCACCAGCGTTAATTCTTGGACCTAATATATACCCTACGTGATAAGTTGTAGGATCTCCTGAAATATTACAAATATCAATTAAAGTTTTAAGCCCTAAATTTTTCTTTTGTCTAATTATTTTTAAACCTTGTTTTACTATAGCTCTATTTAAACCAACCAAGGGGACTACATCACAAATAGTGCCAAGTGATACTAAATCAAGGAAATCTATTAAATTAGGTTCTTTAAAATTATTATTTTTAAACCAATTTTCTTTTCTTAATAGGCTGCATACTTTTATTAAAAACATGAAACAAACTCCGGATGCACATAAGTGTTTTAAATTTGATTTATCATCATATCTATTCGGATTAACTATGGAATGCGCTTCAGGTAATTTTACTTCAGATTGGTGATGATCTATGATTATTACATCTTTATTTTTATTATTTGCAAATTCGATTGGTTTAAAGGATAACGTTCCACAATCTACAGTTATAATTAAATCAACTTTTCTATCAATCAATTTTTTAAAACCAGATTCGCTAGGCCCATATCCTTCTTTTTGTCTATCAGGTATATGAATTTCATATTCTATATTTATTAAGGAAAAAAAATTTGCTAATAAAGCTGTAGAACAAGCGCCATCAACATCATAATCGCCAAATATTCCTATTTTTTGTTTATTTTTAATTGCATAAATTAATCTTTTTGAAGCTTTTTCTAAATCTTCAATTGTATTTGGATTTGGCAAAATATTTTTTATTGTTGGATCTAAATAATTTTTAATTTCTTCTCTTTTAATTTTTCTAATTGCTAATAATTTTGCAACTATTTCGTCTAAATAAAAATTATCTTTAATAAAATTTAATTCCTCTATATTAAAATCTTTTAGTACCCATTTTTTTCCAGTTACAGATTGAGAACTCATTTTTTATGAATATTTGTGACTTTTTTTTGTATATTTGAGCTTTTATGAAGAGCTAATGTAGATGCCTTAAAATTATGTTTTTCTATGGATATACCTGATAACAAATCACCTTCTGTTATTCCAGTAGCCACAAACATTACATCACCTTTTATAATTTCATCAATATTGTATTTTTTAGTAAAATCTTTTATACCTAATTTTGATGCCCTTTTTCTTTCCTCTGCGTTTAAAACTAACCTAGTTTGAATTTGACCTCCATAACATGCTAAAGCAGCGGCAGCTAAAACCCCCTCTGGTCCACCACCAATTCCTAAATAAATATCTACGGGTGAATTTTCATCTATAACATTCATAGCCCCAGACACATCTCCATCTGTAATAAAATTAATATTTACTTTCAATTTATTAAGTTCATCGATTATTTTTTTATGACGTGGTCTATTTAACAAACAAGCAGTTAATTTTTCAGGAATAGTGTTCTTTGCTTCAGCTAATAATTTTATATTTTTTTCAATCGTATTATCTAAATCTAGTAAATTTTTTGGTAAATTAGATCCAATTGAAATTTTTTCCATATAAGTATCCGGAGCTGATAAAAGATTACCTTTCTCTGCTATAGCCATTACCGACAAAGCATTAGGTAGATTCTTTGCAACAAAATTTGTTCCCTCAAGAGGGTCAAGAGCAATATCTAATTCTGGACCATTGTTCGTACCAACTTTTTCACCAATATAAAGCATTGGCGCCTCGTCCATTTCACCTTCGCCGATAACAATAGTTCCTTTTATATCAATTTTATTAAGTTCTTTCCTCATGGGATCTACAGCACCTTTATCTGCAGCAATTTTATCACCTTTGCCAACATGCAAGAATGCGCCATAAGCAGCTTTTTCAGTAACATTAATAAATTTATTAAGTAGATCTTTATCTAAGCTCATTATTTATTTTCGATTCTTATAAGCTTTGGTTTGGTTATAATAAACTTTTTATTTTTTAATTGTTTTAATGTTTTCATTAAATTTATATCTTTAGCTAAATGAGTTATTATTGTTATTGATGAGAATTTTTTTGATTTGTAAGGATTTTGTATCAATCTTTTAATTGAAACTTTATTATTAGCGAATATTTTAGTTATGTTTGATAGGACACCATGTTTATCTGTTACGTCTAATCTTATATAAGCGGAAAAATTTTGATTAATAATAGAGTCAAATTTAATTCTCTTTCTTTCTTTATCTGAAATAGAAAATGGATATTTAATATTTCCTCTTAAAATAGATGAAATATCGGATATTAATGCAGATGTTGTTGGTTCTGGGCCAGCTCCTTCACCTTGAATAATACTTTGTCCTACAGGCGAACCATTTATTATAACAGCATTTAAAACACCATCAATACTTCCAATATAAGAAGATTTATTAACTAAACATGGATGAACTCTTTGAATAATTTTATTATTTTTAATTTCCGATAAACCAAGTAATTTAATTTTATATCCAAGCTTATTCGCGTTAGCTATATCAATATGATCTACTTCATTAATACCTTCAACATAAATATTGTGATTTATATAAGAATTGAAACATAAAGAAGATAATATCTTAAGTTTGGAAGAAACATCTGAGCCATTTAAGTCCGATTTTGGATTGCTTTCTGAATATCCTAACTCCTTCGCCTTATTTAATGCTTCTTTAAAGGAAAAATTATATTTATCCATAGACGATAATATGTAGTTTGAAGTTCCGTTAAAAATTCCATAAACACTTTTTATATTATTAGCAATCAAACTTTCTTTAATCGATCTAATAATAGGAACACCACCACAGACAGCTGCTTCAAACTCTAAATTAACCTTATTTTTTTCAGCAATTTTAGATAATTTGTCTCCATATTTTGATATTAATGCTTTGTTAGCGGTTACAACATGTTTTTTATTTTTTAAAGCAGAAAAAACTAATTTTTTTGCCGCTCCCTCAGATCCGCCTATTAATTCAATAATTAAATCAATCTTTTTATTTTTAGTAGCGTCCATATAATTATTTAACCACATTGATTTTTTAATTTTCACTGACCTTTTTTTAGATTTGTTTTTTGCACTTACATATATGACATGAGGTACAATATTATTTTTTTTAAATAATTGTTTTTTATTAGTTCTTAAATACTGGTATAAATAAGAACCTATATTTCCTAATCCAATTATAGCAATATTTAATCTTTTTTTATTTTTCATTTATCTAACTGTAATATTAGGAAAATCTTTTTCCCTACTTGTTTTTAAGATTTCATCCGATACTTGATCAATATCACAATCTTCTATAATCGGACACCTAGAGATAGTATTTTTTTTAATTATATTTTTTTTCTTAATTGAATTTAATTTTTTCTCATTATTATTTTGTTTTTTGATAACTTTTACCTGCTTTATTTTATTTTTCTTTATTTTTTTTATTTTTTCTTTTTCAAGATTTCTTCTTTTTATGGCAGCTTTTTTAATTTTTCTTTCTTCTTTTTTAGCAGTAATTATATCAAATATTTTACTTTTTTTACTTTGAGGAGATTTTTTATTATTTAAATTTTCACTAACAAGGTCAATTTCATTTTTCTGTTTAGTTTTAGGATTAAATACTTCAACAGATATATTTTGCTTAAAAAACTCATTAAATTCTTTTTTATTTTTACATATATACTCACCGCACATATATACTTCATTACTTGATGCGCAATTTAGTAAAAGAAATAAAAAAAGAAATAATATTATTTTCATTTAAGACCAGTACTTTCTTTAAACCCATACATTATATTCATATTTTGTATAGCTTGTCCGGATGCGCCTTTAACTAAATTATCAATAGCTGAAAAAATTACAATTTTGCCAGGTATCCTTGTTTTGCAAACTGATATTTCACAATTGTTGGTAAGAAGAACATTTCCTGTACCTATTGATTTATTCAGATTATGAATTTTGATAAATATATTATTTTTATAGAAAATTCTTAATTCATTAATTATCTTTTTTATGGAGATACCTTTTTTTGTATCTAAATAAATTGAAGATAATATACCTCTAAAAGTTGGTATTATGTGAGGATTAAAAATATATTTTATCTTTTTATTCTTAACCTTAAATAACTGTTCATCTAATTCAGACATATGTCTATGTTTATAGATTCCATAAGCGTGAGTAGAATTAAATAAATTTTTGTGTGTAAATTTTTTCTTAAAATTTTTACCTGCACCCGAATATCCCGATTTTGCATCTATATATATATTTTTTGTATTAATTAAATTTTTCTTCAATAAAGGGATCAAAGGTAATTGTATAGATGTTGGATAACAACCAGGGTTTGCTATAATTCTATATTTTTTAATCACATCTTTTACAAGCTCTGTTATTGCATAAATTGAATTTTTAATTAATTTTTTTGACTTATGTTTCTTAAGATACCATTGCTTATATGAGGATGAATTTGAAAGTCTAAAATCTGCTGAAAGATCAATAAATTTGATATTCTTAAATTTATAAACTTTATTTATTAATTTTTGGGCCTCTCCGTTAGGTAAAGATAAAAATACTAAATCTACTTTTCTCCAATTTACATTATTCAAGTTGCTTATTTTTGGAAGTTTTTTTTTAATTCTTTGATCGAAGAAATTTATACTTTTACCTAAGTTTTTTTGAGCGCATAAATATGCAATATTTACTTTGTTATGTTTAGATAATAAAAAAATTAAATCTAAACCAACATAGCCAGTGGCTCCAGCAACTAAAATATTTATTTTTTTTTGTGACATATCATTATATATCACTGAAAATATAAATAATAAAATAAATGATTTACCTTTTAGAAAATTGGAAGCTTCTTCTTGCTTTTCGATGTCCGTATTTTTTTCTCTCAACTACTCTTGAATCTCTAGTTGTTAACTTCTCTTTTTTTAGACCTTTTTTTAAAGACTCGTCATGTACAATTAAAGCCCTTGAGATACCATGAATTATGGCCCCAGCTTGTCCTGACAAACCTCCACCTTTCACAGAGCACTTAACGTCGTATGAATTAAGAACATTAGATATTTCTAAAGGACGAGTTACTATAATTTGATGAACAGGTCTTTTAAAATACTCGTTCATTTTTTTCCCATTAACATGAATAACACCTGATCCTTTTTTAATCCAAACTTTAGCAATAGATCTCTTTCTTCTTCCAGTAGCGTATTTGCTATCTTTGAAGTTAAGTTTAATTTTTTCAGATGTATTTGTTGATGTCGCTTCCATTAGTTTCTAATAATATTTTTTTTGCTTAACTCATTAAAATTAATCACTTTAGGATTTTGAATTTTATGCGGATGTTCCTCTCCGCTGTATATTTTAAGTTTAGTTAATTGTTTTTTTGCCAAAGGTCCTCCTGGTAACATTCTCTTAACAGCAAGTTTTAAAATATCATGCGTTTTATTTTTTTCTTTTAATCTTAAAGGACTAAATTCTTTAATACCACCTGGGTGCCCAGTATGCTTATAGTATTTTTTATCTTGAAGTTTTTTTCCTGTGAACTTTATTTTTTCAATATTAGTTACAACTACAAAATCTCCATTATCCATATGAGGATTGAAAGTTGGCTTATTTTTGCCCCTAAGAACTTTTGATATATATGCTGCAAGTCTTCCCACAACCGCATTCTCAGCGTTTATTAAATACCAGTCGTTTTTAATTTCTTTTTTTTTTATAAAAGGTGTCATTTAAAATATGGCGATAATTACTAATTATCTTTAATAATGTCAATTACTTAATACATTGATGATAGAGCTTTATAGAAATAATTATTAAAAAAATACTTGATATTTGATGCATAGAAGCTACCGAGGTACTTAAATTTGAAAATAAGGCACTAATTCCTAAAAAGATTTGCAAAAAAATAAAAATCATTAAAATGAAATATGATTTATATAAATGTATCAATTTTTTTGAAAAAATTGAATAACCTATATAAAGAGAAATTATTAAAATTATATAAGCCACATTCCTATGAAAAAATTGTACAAGACTGTGATTATTAAAATTAAATAAATCTCTAGTATTGTCAATAATTACATCGTCAGGAAAAAAATGTCCATTCATAAGAGGCCATGTTTGGTAAATTCTTCCTGCATCTAATCCAGAAACAAAGGCACCGAGAATGATTTGACAAAAAAGCAAAAATAAAAGAATTTTTATAGATATAAAAGAAGTATTAAAATTAAAAAATTTTTTGTTAATATTTGTTCTAAGATTATAATATATCCAAAGTAGTGATGAAAAAATAATAAATGCAATAAAAAGATGAAGGGATAAACGATAATGACTAACTGTAACATTATTTACTAATCCGCTCATAACCATATACCAACCGATTATTCCTTGTAATAAAATTAATAAAAAAATAAATAATAGTCTTATGGTGTATTCTTTAGAAATTACTTTTTTATAAATAAAATAGACCAAAGGTAATAGGAAAACTAAACCAATCAATCTTCCCAAAAGTCTATGAAAATATTCCCACAAAAAAATAACTTTAAAATCTTCTAATTTCATATCAATGTTAATTAATTTGTATTGTGGTATTTGTTTATATAGCTCAAAATATTGAAGCCATACTTCATTAGATAAAGGAGGGAGTATTCCTCTAAATAGCTCCCACTGAGTAATAGACAGACCAGAACCAGTAAGTCTCGTCAAACCTCCTACTATTATCATAGAAAATATTAGAAAAATTAACGAGATTATCCAATATAAAAAACTCTTCTTATAAATTTTCTCTATAATCATAAACTTACTATATATTCTTTATGCAAAATAAATATAATATTTATGTCGCTATGAAAAACAAAAATATTAATTTTATTAGAAAAAAACTTGATTCTTTAGATGACAAATTCTTACAGTTAATTAAAAAAAGATCTGTTCTAGTTTCTAAAATACTAAAAGAAAAAAAATTTAAAAATCAAATAATTGATAGAAAAAGAATAAAAGTTATTCTTAGCAAAATTAAAAAAAAATCTTTAAAAAAGAATATCGATCCCAAAATTACAAGAAAAATATGGTCTTCAATGATTAAAGCTTATATTGATTACGAATTTAGAAATTTTAACAAAAAATAATTTACTTACTATGTGGAGGTAATTTTTTTTCTACAAATATTTCATGTTTTCTTGTAGATGGATTATATTTCTTAATTTTTAATTTTACTTTAGCCTTTTCACCTTTTGTGGGTTTTTTAACATAATAAAAAAAGGGACTATCAGGTTTTGATTCTGGAACGAGTCTTACTTTTAAATGAGTTTTTTTAGCCATTTTATTTTTTTAATTTATTAATTTTTTCTAAAATTTTTTTACTTTTAAGCCTAATATTATTTTTTAAATAAGTATCTTTTATACTTGAAGATCGAACTCCGTCAAGAGTATTTATTTTTTTTTTCATTAACTTTTTTGCGCCTGCTATAGTTAATTTGTTATCTTTTAATAGAAACTTAATTAGTTTAAGAATTTCTACATCTTTGGAAGAGTATAGTCTTCTTTTACCATCTAAGTAAATTGGTTTAATTTGAGAGAATTTAGTTTCCCAAAATCGCAAAATATAATTTAATGGTTTTTTTGTTTTTTTATCAATAAACCCTAGTTTCGTTGAAACTTCCGAAATAGTATAAAGCTCTTTTTCCATTAATTTATTTATTTAATTTATTATTTAATTTTTTTGAAGTTTTAAAATTTAAAATATTTCTTGATTTTATTTCAAAATATTCACTTGTTTTTGGGTTTCTCCCTTCCCTGCTATTCTTCTTCGAAAGTTTAAAAACACCAAAATCTTTAACCTTTACTTTTCTGAATTTGATCGCCTCATCAGTAATTAAATTAAATATATCATTAATAAGTCTTTCAGAATATTTTATAGAAAGACTAAATTTCTTATTAATAAGTTTAGCTATGTCTAGTCTACTTAAATTGTGTCTAGTTTTTATCGGCATTAACAGGTTTTATATTTTTCTTAATTTTGTTCATTAAGTCACCTTTAATAATTCTATAGCATAAATCAATTGAGTAATAAAATCCAGTTGAGTCAGTAGCTCCATGACTTTTAACTACTGGACCTTTAAGTCCTAAAAAAATTGCACCATTATATTTTCTTGGGTCTAATTTATTTTTAAATTTTTTTAATGAGATGTATGAAAACAAAATAGAAAATTTAGATAAAAAACTTTCATTTAAACTTTCTTTAAGGCTATCTGTAATAAATTTAGCTGTACCTTCCGCAGTTTTCAAAGCTATATTTCCAGTGAAACCGTCTGCTACAATAACATTCGAGTCTCCGTCCATAATTTTATTAGGTTCTATATATCCGTTAAAATCAAAATCTTTATATTTTTCATCATCTTTTAATTTTGCATGAGCCTTTTTTATTATTTCGGTTCCTTTAATTTCCTCTTTCCCTATATTTAGCAAACCTACTTTTGCTGTTTCCTCTGGATGAAGTGCTTTATATAATGCAGATCCCATTTCTGAAAAATCTATTAAATTATTCTCATCACATTCTATATTCGCACCTAAATCGAGAACAACATTTACTCCACGTTTACTTGGCCACAAACCTGCAAGTGCTGGTTTTCTTACTTCTTCGATGGTTTTTAAAATCATTCTTGAGATAACAAGTAAAACACCGGTATTACCAGCTGACAAAGATATGTGTGAATTATCTACAACTTGTGAATTTATTGAATTCCACATACTTGAATTTTTAGAATTTTTAATCGCTGAGAGAGGAGTTTCTTCATCTGATACTGTGTTTAATGTATTAAAGATTTTATAAAACTCTTTAGGAACACCATGTTTAATTAATAATTTAGAAATTATTTCTTCCTTTCCAAAAATATTAAAAAAAAAATCCTTAAGGTTAATATTTTTTTTAACAAATAAGGAAATACCTTCAATATTCTTTTCTGGAGAGTTTTCTCCACCCATAGCGTCTATTGCGATAACAATTTTATCACTCATGGATTAAAAAAATTAGATATCTAAAATCTTTTTGCCGTTATAAAATCCAGATTTAAGATCAACATGGTGCGATAATTTATATTCACCAGTTTTTTTATCTTCAACGATGTTTACATCAGAAACTTTATGATGAGAACGTCTCTGATTTCTTTTTGATTTTGAAGTTTTTCTTTTTGGTACAGCCATAAAAATTAATATTTATAATTTATTTTACCTTCTATCATACTATCCTTATCTAATTCAAAACAATAATTATAAAAAGATAACAAATATTCTTTGATTTTGCTCATTATTTGGTCTGATTCTTTTATCTCGGTAAACAAGTGTTCTTTGATGACTGAATCATTAATAGAAAAGAAATCTGAGTTTTTGAGATCTATCTTTAAGAGAATATTGTAAAAAATTCTATTTAAAATTTTCATCTTTTTATTAACTGAAACGTCCCCATGACCTAGCTCTCTCATATTGTACTCCACATTTAAAAAAATGTTGTCAAATATTTCTTGAGGAAAATTTATTTTCTTCTCTTTTTTGAATATTAGTAAAATTATTGATAAATGAAGAAAAATTAGAATTATTCTTGTTTCAAAGTTGTCTTTTAATTTTAATTCTCTATAAAAAAAAATATTTCGTGATAATTCCACTAATTTGTTATAAAGATGGTTATTATGTTTATTGTAAAAAGCAAACATTATTCTCTAATTAATATCATATTTTTTTCAATTTTTTTATATAATTGTTCGTTAAAATCTCCAGATAAAGTACATGGAATAAATTTTTTAGAAAATAGATCAAGTGTTTTAAAAGTGAATAAATCAAATAAAAACGACGTAGTTAAAAATATCGGTAAACCCCATTCAATATCTATTAGTAATGAAAATACTTGGATTTATTTTGAGCGAATGATTACAAGAACAAATAATATAAAAACAATAGGGAAAAATGTACTAGTTAAAAACAATATTTTGGAACTAACTTTTGATAAATATGGAATTTTAGTAGAGAAAAATTTTTACGATAAAGAAGATATTAAAAAAGTCAAATTTTCGAAGGATATTACTGAAAATACAGTTACACAGCCAAGTTTCGTTGAGAGATTCCTAGGTAGTATTAGACAAAAAATGTATAGAAAAAAATAATATTTAGTGAGCAATAACAGCTAATAATAATAAAGCGACGATATTTGTGATTTTAATCATCGGATTGACCGCAGGTCCAGCTGTATCTTTGTACGGATCGCCTACTGTATCACCAGTGACAGCTGCTTTGTGAGCTTCCGAACCTTTACCTCCAAAATTACCATCCTCAATATATTTTTTTGCATTATCCCAAGCTCCACCGCCAGCAGTCATTGATACTGCTACGAATAATCCAGTTACTATTACACCTAATAACATTGCACCTAAGCAGGCTAAAGCTGCTTCAATTCCTCCAATTGGAAGTATAATGAAATAAACAAATATAGGGGAAAGCACAGGTAAAAGTGATGGGATTACCATTTCTTTTATGGCTGATTTAGTTAAAAGATCTACGAGTCTTCCATAATCAGGTTTTCTTTTACCTTTCATTATCCCTGGTATTTTCTTAAACTGTCTTCTGACTTCAATTACGACTGCTCCCCCAGCTCGGCCTACAGCTTGCATTCCCATTGATCCAAATAAATACGGTAGCATTCCTCCAATTAATAGACCAACTACAACAAATGGATTTGATAAATCAAAAGTAACTACTATTCCTTCTAAAGATGACCCCTTAACTGTAGAAAAAAATTTGATATCTTCAGTATATGCAGCAAATAACACTAAAGCACCTAAACCTGCTGAGCCTATTGCATAACCTTTTGTTACAGCTTTAGTAGTGTTTCCGACAGCGTCTAAAGCATCAGTTGTTTTTCTAACACTTTTTGGAAGTTTAGACATTTCAGCTATACCACCAGCATTATCTGTTACGGGACCATAAGCATCTAAAGCAACCACCATACCAGTTAATGCCAACATAGAAGTTACTGCTATAGCTATACCATATAGTCCAGCCAAATTATTTGTAAAAAGAATTCCTATAACAATTATTATTGCTGGTATTGCAGTAGCTTCCATAGAAATAGCAAGCCCCTGAATCACATTAGTTCCATGTCCTGTGGTAGATGATTTTGCTACACTCTTTACAGGTCTGTAATTAGTTCCAGTATAGTATTCAGTTATCCATATAAGCAAACCTGTAATTATTAGTCCTGCTACACCGCAAATATAAAGACTAAATCCAGTGAAAAATTTTCCAGAATTTTGGTACGATTTATCAAGACCTATAATGGAGTCAGTTACTGGGTATAAAATTAGAAGAGATAAAACTGCTGTTACAACAAAACCTTTATACAGAGCTCCCATTATATTTTTACTTTTACCAAGTTTAACAAACCATGTGCCAATTATAGAGGTTATAATACAAGATCCGCCTATAGCTAATGGATAAATCATCATGTTAGGATCATTATTAAAAAAAATTGAGGCTAAAACCATTGTAGCTACGATTGTGACAGCGTATGTTTCAAAAAGATCTGCAGCCATTCCTGCGCAATCTCCAACATTATCTCCAACATTATCAGCAATTACCGCTGGGTTTCTAGGATCATCTTCTGGTATTCCAGCTTCGACTTTACCAACTAGGTCAGCACCAACATCAGCTCCTTTAGTAAAAATTCCACCTCCTAATCGCGCAAAAATTGATATTAAAGAGGCACCAAATCCCAAAGCCACCAAAGCATTAATTATTTCTCTCGGATCAATACTAAGATTAACTAAAATAATATAATATATTGTGATAGAAAGTAACGCCAAACCAGCAACTAATAATCCTGTTATTGCCCCAGATTTAAATGCGATTGTTAAACCAGCTTGCAAACTATTTCTAGAAGCTTCAGCAGTTCTTACATTGGCTTTAACAGAAATTAACATGCCTACGTAACCGGCTATTCCCGACAAAGAAGCTCCTATAAAATAACCAAAGCCAACAAGTAAATTAAAAAAGTAACTAACTATTATTAAAACAATTACTCCAACTACGGCAATAGTTTTATATTGACGGTTTAAATAAGCTTTCGCTCCAATTTGAATTGCTTCGGCAATTTCCTGCATTTTTTGATTTCCAGGACTTGAAGATAAAATTTGACCTGAAAGTAAATAACTATATGCAACAGCTAACAAACCTGTAAAGACAATTAAATACAAAATTTCTAAAGACTCATTCATAATTATAATTTTAAAGTTCGATAAATGCCAAAATAACTCATTAAACGCAAGCTATTCTTTTAAAAATTATGAATATATCCGGATTTATTCAAGGGTAAATTGATAACCCTCCCTTTATGCGTTAATTTTAACAACTTTTTAGATGTAATTTTGCCAATTCTTGTAACTTTTGTAGAAGTCAGTTTTGATAGTTTTTTTATCATTTTTCTACTTTTTTTATTTGCTGTAAATAATATTTGATAATCATCACCCCTTGAAAAAATATTTAATTTACTTATCTTTCTTTTTTTAAGATTTATAATCGTATTTTTAGAAAAAGGGATAGCATCCAAAGATATTAATCCACCGCATTTACTCGCATCACAAATATTTTTTAAATCGTTAATAATTCCATCAGATATATCTGTTGATGAAGTAGCAAATTTTTTTAAATGTTTCGAAAATTTTATTGGCAAATCAGGTTTAATATATAATTTTTTATAATAAGCGTTAAATTTACCTAGATTAATCCTCTTTTTATAAATTTGTAAACCGAGAAATGAGTTACCAAGATTGCCTGTCGTATATATATCATCATCTATATTTGCAGTTGATCTTAATATCGGTTTATTTAAAACGTCACCTATTACAGAAATTGTAATGCCCAAATATCTTGATTTTACTATATCTCCTCCACCTAAAAATAAATTATATTTGTTAGACTCTTTTAATAAACTTAATTTAAAATTTTTAATCCATTTCGAGTTAATATTTGTTAAAAATAAAGATAAAAAATAAACTTTAGGTGTTGCGCCTTTACATATAATATCTGAAATTGTCGCTCGGAATATTTTGCTCATAAATTCCTTAGGTTTCATTTTTTTTAAAAAATGAATATTTTCTTGGTATGAATCTGTTGATAAAATTATTTTTTTCTTTGAGTCAAAAAAAACATCGTCCTCTAAATTTAAAGAATCTTTGTTTTTAAATGTTAATGGTTTTAAATACTTTTTGATAATTAACTTCTCAGATATTTTCATTTCTTATATTTTTTGAAATTTTATCTAAAATTGCATTTAAAAACTTTATTTGAGCTTTTTCTAAAAAAAATTCAGAAGTTTTTAAATATTCACTTATTATTACTTTAGTGGGATTATTATGTTTGAACATTAATTCAAATATTGCAGCATATAATATAATCTTTAAAAGTTTATCAGTTCTCGGTAAATTTATGTCTTTGTTCAAATATTTATCGATAATTTTTTTTATTAAATCTTTTCTTTCAATTGTTCCCTGCACAATATCTTTAATAAATTTTTTATATTGTCCATTAGAATATTTAATTTCATCCGCTGGGTTCATTTCCGAACTATAAATTTTTTGTATTGCTCTTATTCTAGGTGTAATAGCTATTTTATTTTGATTGTTCATTAGATTAATTTAGTTAATATATGATCAATAGCTTTAGCTGCTTCCTTCCCTTTTTTCATTCTATGAATTGCTTGCTTCTTATTTAAACATGTAAGTATTCCGTTTCCTATAGGTTTTTTTGAAACAATAGATAAATTCATAATTCCTTGAGTAACTGCATTTGATATAAATTCAAAGTGAGGTGTTTGACCTTTAATAACGCAACCTAAAGCTACAAAACCATCAAATTTTTTTATATTTTTTGATATAACAAATGGTATTTCGAAAACACCTGGAACTACTAAAAATTTTAATTTATATTTTTTTTTTAATATGTTCGATGCGGAATAAAGTAATCCACTTTCTACATCTTTATAATAATTTGCAGACACTATAAGAACTTTTTTCATTTTATTATTTCTTGTTTCTTAATTTTAATTCCATAACCATCCAGGCCTATAATTTTCTTT
>MDSV01155715.1_pt1 | contig 14958 bp, 18 predicted proteins | sample 810851 | NCBI WGS metagenome assembly MDSV01 (sample SAMN05326640, study PRJNA326480) | marine metagenome | isolation source: seawater | place: Atlantic Ocean: North East | collected 2012 | reverse complement strand
TTTGTATGTGGTAAAGGAAATATTATTGTGTCTCCTCGTTGTCCATTAGGTTGCTTGAAGTATGGTGGGTTCACAGAATAGTCTTCGTCAATTTGGGACAGCATGTGATATCCCGGCCCATCTGACTCGTCTAAAAAGATGACACAAAGCATTGGGTTACAACTTTTACCATCTGGAGGTGGAGGCACTGGTGGAATAGTTGTTGGTATCTCACATTTAGCACCACACTCCAATTTAAAACAAGGTAATTGCCTCCATTTTGTTGTTCCGTCTCCAATTTTAAGATATGCAGCACAAGCATCCATTGTGTAAGAAGGTTCTCCTGCTTTTAGCACAGGATTCTCTAGCCAAAACTCCCAAAAATATCCACGTTTGAATTTTATAGTATCAAATTGAGTAAAACAGTTGTTGACTTGAACTGGAGGTGGTGGAGCTATAGTTGTGGGTGCGACTGTGGTAGGTGCAGCTGTAGTGGGTGCAGCTGTGGTTGGTGCTGCTGTGGTTGGTGCTGCTGTGGTTGGTGCAGAGGACACATTGATGTTGCCAACCATGCTAGAATGATTTGCGCACCTATATTGCCACTGTCCAGCCGCACTTGATCCAATCGTCGTCTCCGAAACATCACTTCCGGGTACAAAAGACAAATTAGTAAAATGTGTGGCAGCGTCATCAGCGCACAATGATTGATATCTAATGTCTCCAGTGATATTCTGAAGAGCCGCATTGTAGTTAGTCCCATCCGGCGCATATAATATTAAAGGATGAGCAGAGCATGAAGTCTCTACATCAAGAACAATACGATCTTCCCAATCAACTGTGATGGTTGGGTTGTCAGTATTAGAGTTTATAGCGCCATTCTTATCCATACCACTAAGCCTCCAGCCATTGCTGGTCGAGCTAGTAGACAAAACTGTTATATTGTAAGTAGCCATGTTATTTCCTATGGTAATGGATTATCTTCGTGTGTATTGTCTATCTCTGGTGGAAGGTCCGCAGAGTTTCTGGGTATTTCAATTATTGAACCACACCTAGCGGTTCCAAGATCCCCTCCAATACCAAACCCATTACAGATAGCTCCATCTGCTAACTCTTCTGGCGTACACGGACCATCGTGAACCTTGTAATGTTTTTCACAGGACGCAGCGTAACAGTACGGCCTGCCGAACTCGTCAAAGTAGTCTTCGTCGTAGTACTCGGTGTATTGACCACCACCGGCTTCACAAAATTCTCTCCCTTCGTCGCTGCAATCTATTTCAAATGAGGCTACACAGGAACAGCATAGGCATTCTTCATGCGCCGATGTCGTTATACATGGTTCAGGGCAGCAGCATTCATAACAGTCTTTTTCACAATTATATATTATGCTAGCAGGACACATGCTTCCGTCAGGGTTCGCGCAGAAACAACCTCTGTCGCAATCTTCTCCCCATTCGTTTAGAGGGTCAAAGAAGAAATTTCCTCCGGGTGGATTTGGAGTCGGTGCGCACTGTGCCTGTTCCGTCTGACAACCTTCTGAGAGACATGGATCTTCAGTAGTTCCACACTCTGGATCACACTGTTCTGGAGGCGCACACACTTGGTTCGGAGTCTGATCAGGGCAATTAGTGTTGCAATAAGAATAATTACATGGGCAACATATATCTGATCCATCTGGATTCTGCCCTACTACACAGTAGCCCAGTTCGTCACAATCACCTTGAGGTGGTGGGAATGTTGGTCCCAACGTTGTGCCGGGAGGTCCGGTTGTGTCTGGAGGCTCAGTTGTCGTAGGTGGCCCTTCAGTCGTAGGTGGTCCTTGAGTCGTAGGTGGCCCTTGAGTCGTAGGTGGTCCTTCAGTCGTAGTTGGTGGTGGCGATGTTGTTGTTGGTTCTTCTGTCGTAGACGTAGTGGTAGTGGTAGTGGTTGACGTAGTGGTTGTTGTTGTAGTGGTTGTTGTAGTGGTTGTTGTAGTGGTTGTTGTAGTAGTGGTGGTTGGTGGGATTGTTGGTTGCACTATGCAGGACCAATCACAGTTTGTAACCGCAAGGGTATAACTAAGTGTAACGTCGTCGTATCTTGATGCTGTATCTACCAACTTTACCGTCGTGCTGTGCATTCCTTGTAGTGGTTCCTTGATTAAATATAATTTATTATTAAATACTCTAAAATTATGATTGCTAACTTCATATTTTATAGTTTGGCATTGTGGTGGATCTATTTCAGCCAAGGGTAAAAATACTGTTCTATTCTTGTCTATATATGCTTCGTATGGCTGTCTAGTTGTCGCTGGTGGACCTTGAGTCGTTGGGACGAGCGTTGTGCTTGGGGAAAGAGTTGTAGTAGAATCTGAGTCTGGGTCGAATATAGTCAAAAATTGAAAAGGCAGATTTAATGACCTTAATGAGACATTTGTAGCAAAATTGCACAAATTTTGTCCGGTTGCTTTGTTTTGGCATGACGGTGTAAATTTGTCACGATTAATTAAAGGAGTGTTTTTGTCTATACTTATTAAGGAAAGGGCATTGTCGGGAGTTGTGGAAAAATTAGAAGATCCTTGCATTCCAATTTCACCCAGAGAATTGTAGGCCCAAGAGCTATGTGAAATATTTGTAGTAACAATTAATTTTTTTCTATCGACATGTTCTGGATCTTGAGGTAGCCAATTATAAAACTCTTCAGTTATTTTTATCTGAATAACATCGTCCCAATATATATTTTTTTTATTTACTACGCTACCCCTATGTCCAAGAAGAAGTCTGTCTTGATCTGGTAGGTAATGAGGAAAAGATATGCCAGCGTGATTACTTATTTCAAGAGGAGAAGGTCTTTCGCTGGCTATTTCATGATATTGATATATTTTTAATTTTAATAATTCTTCTCTGTTTATTACATTTTGTCCTATAACACTTGGATAATCAAAAAACTTTTTCCTTGCATTTAGTACTACTCTTTCATCTTTCAAGTCAGATGTCAGGGGGTTTATTTTGTTTGGATAATACCTATGTGCAGCTTTTCCGTTAGAATAAATAAAATTTTCTCTTTGTGTATTAAGGGGGTTACTATTGTCAAGTAATATAGAAGAGTCGTTCATGTCTTCATAGACATATACTCTTGATGGGTTGCCCCATGTGTCTAGTCTTTCAAATTTATTATGAGCCGCACTGTTGGTTATGTTCCAATCATTAAATACTGCTTTATAATGTTCTGTAAATGTTGATGCGTCGTTAGGATCTACGGTTGGCATTCTTTGATAGGGATATATTTGAATAATATCACCTATTCTGATTCTATTCTCTTCCTGTTCTTCGTGGAATTCACTGTAGTCTTCTTTTAAAAAACTTAGTCTTCCCGCAGTGGTTTTGTCGTTTGTTCCTTCCTTGTAAAGAGTTTCTGCTTGAATAGTATTATTATACGATTGATCACTAGCTTGTATGCCATCATAGTATACTAAGCTGTGCAATATTAATTGCAAAGATGGAGGACCAACATCTAAAAAATAATTAAATACTCTCATGTTTTAATCAGCCCAAGGAGGGGTATAGAAGGCGGGGACTCCAGAAAGCCAAACAGGAGAAAAGTCTAGACTATCTACTGTGCCAACTAGTGTGGCATTTGCGCCATCAGACCAATCGTATACGTCTATTGGTAGATTGAGATCTATGCCATCGTTGGGTTCAAGGAAATCAAGCCCTTGCGTCCAAACCCTCTGGAAATAAGGGTCTTCACAATTCCTACAATAGTGCGTAGAACGATCATGATATCTCCACCAGTAGTCATCTAAACAATATATACCGCTAGATAAGTCGCCTTCGTAAAGAACCCCAGAATCTAAAGACCCATGCAGAGCAGCCTCCTCGCTTTCATTTCCAGAGTTGTAACACATGTCATTTGGGCGTGGACCCCAATATGTATTTCTGAACGAACTTGTTTCAAAGCTTAATCCAGTAGCTGCTATGTCTGTGAAGTCCCACATAATGTGTCCGCTACAAACTAAAAATCTATTATAAAGATATACTTTTTCAGTTTTCATTTCAAAAAGATTATAGTCGTGAGCCTGTACGGTTTCCATAAACATATAACTATATGTGCCGCTTACGTCAGGATTGTTTGCGAAGTAAGAAGCGCTGTATGGAGGCTTGTAGTCAAAATAATCAAGATTTAATCCGTTCGTGTACGACTCTGTTGCCGTCTTATATATTGATATTTGTGGATGAGTTTCGTAACTATTTCCAGAATCAAGAATCCCATTACCGTTCGCAGCATCACCATACATGTAGTTCATGTCGTTAACGGTCCTTAAGTTAGCAAGTGCGTCTGGAATGTTAATCCCGTCGCAACCACTACAGTAAAGATTTACTTTTTGTTCTGACAAAGTACCCGGAACAACACAGTCTGAGAAAATTACATTTTCAGAACCACCATTAGTTACGGTTAGGACAACCCATGTAATACCAGTGTGACAGTTGCTAGTCTTGCATTCTAGTAAAACTTGATTACTTTGTGTTGACAGAGAATCCCAAGTGAGCCGTGAGTCTTGGAATGTGAAAAGACTACGCCTACTGCCTGCGTGTGTATAGTCTTGTCCTTGACCTGCATTGTTTAGATTTATGTCTGGTGTGCCAGAAATTTCTATATTAGCACCGTTTGGATTTTCGGGGCTTATTGGATCTAGAACTAATAGTGGAGTAAATATTGCTCTGTTGCAACCGTGACCACCGAAGCAAGGAGATGATAGCGTTGTGTCTCCAAACGTTTCTGTTGACTGAGTATTAAAATAGAATGCATATCCACTTACAGTCGGCAGACCTGCACCGTCGCATGGTACTGGTATAGTTGGTGGTTCTGGTGGGTCGTATGTTTCTTCTGGAACGCATTCACAGGTCAGTGGATCAACCTCATATCCAACTGAACACGTTAAGCCAGCTGGATTGCCACAAACGGTATTTGTTCTATATCCGTCTGCATAGTTTGCGGCATTAGCTGTTGGAGTTGGGCAAACGCAATCGCCCTCGCAATTATCAGTAACTTTAAACCACGTTCCGGCTTGTGCTTCAAAAATACAGTCGTTCGCATTAGGAGGAATGGTCGTTGCTGGTGGAGCTGTTGTGGTTGGAGCTGCTGTGGTTGGAGCTGCTGTGGTTGGAGCTGCTGTGGTTGGAGCTGCTGTGGTTGGTGGAATTGTTGTAGAAGGTCCAGTGCCGGGACTTGGAGTTGTCGTAACAAATGGGTATCTATTGCCACCCTGACCGGGATCTGTACCGCAATCTACACACGGACCACAAAGTTCTTCCTCTTCGTAAGATAATAGATAATAACCTCCGTAAGAGCTGTAGTCATTTCCACTAATGCCTACAAATAGTTTACCTTCTTTAGCTGGAAAATCGTTAAACTCTTCACCTATTAAAAAATTATTTTTATTACCGTTTAATTCTTCAATTACCCCAAACAGTCTTCCAGACGGACTTGTAGAAACTCCATTTTCAAGATTGTTAGTTGCTTTTATTAAAACTTTTTTGTCTGGATATACAAAGATTTTTGAATCAAAAGCTGGAAACCCACTAGAAGCTGGAAGCTCTAGGTCTTGTTCTGTAATTCTAAAATTACTTTTCTCATATACTCTAAAAGATAGAGTACATGGCATAGGGCATTCTTGAGCTACGCAAGCATATGTGTCTAAATTTTTCCAAGGTGTAACGCCATCTCCAATTTTAAGATGGTTCTGCTTATCAAGAGAATAAGACATTTCCCCTAAATGGAGAATTGGATTGTTTGTTTTAAAGTCTTCTTCAAAACCTCTTAATATTTGTATAGTCCCTGTGGAGCATCCCATTAAAATACCTCATCAATAGTCCAATCCACTTTTCTCGGAGGAAAACCATCAACATCACTAAATACCCAAGCACCGTTTTGTCTCAACATGCCAGCTGCGTCTTTTTCTCTAACCCAAAAGGAACCGTCTGGTTGATCCAATCTTTTGGGGCCGCTGTTAAAGGCTCCCCAACTATTTTGAATTAGAAATAAAGTTTCATTGTATATTTCATGGGAATCGTCCATAGCACACCAGCACATTGCGTGATTCCAAGACCCGCTTTTTTTCGCTATACCATGTTGACTACGGCGTGAGGAAAATCCATAATTACTACACACGCTTAAAGCATACCCATTGGCTATAGCGTCTCTTGCTTGGTCCACTGTGTTTATTAGCGAAACAGTTTTTACTTGGTGTTTTTTGCCTTCTTTTTTTACTTCAGAAGGGACACCAGATCTGCCCCAAGAAGAACCTATCCTACTGTTGTACACAGAGAGATCTACAAAACCATAATCTTTTCTCAAAAGTATGCCACCGTCTTGGTTTGTAAATCTAGCAGCTTTTGAACAGGACATTCCTTGTCCACCATGACCTCTTGATCCATATATTGCTTCAGTAGCACTTCTGGCTACAAAGTCTTCTCGTTGACCTCCTACAATCTCATGGCATCTAGTAACATCTACGCTGTTTCTAGTAGCGTGAGCCACGCAATCTCCAGTGGTTTGTCTCTCATGTGGACCAAAACTAGGGTCAAATTTTTGTATAGATTTATAAAGTAAAGCGACTTTACCTTTGCCACTTTCATATAAATTAGAAGCTGCCGCACCAAAAAGAGGATGCGGCAGTTCACCAAGCAATTTGTCCGTGTCTTCAGGGTCACACCATGAGCCTACAAAGCCGTCTTTATAAGCTTTTAACAGCTCTGTTGGTGTATTAAACATATTTTACTCCGGTACGTTATTTTTAGCCCACTTCACAACGGTATTAATTACTATTGCCGCGATTGGAACAAGCATAACGCCGATGTTACCAAGATCTAATTCTGCCATATTTTCACCAAAATACGTTAACCCAGCAGCTAGTGCTACAAGGGCTGTATTTTTGGCAATGTCAACTGCATCTGCTACGTTTAAAGTAAATGCTGGTGATTTATTATCGTCTGCCATGTTCATACCTCTTTTTCTTCTATAATACTAACTAAGAAACCTCCATGCTCATCACTATTAAGCTTGTACGGGAAGCCTAACATCCTAACATTTTTGTTGTATGAAGTTTTAGTCATCTTACTAAATTTCCTGTTCATATTTAAACAAGATTTAAATTCTTGTAAAACCTCATCTCTTTCATCTTCGTGTATTATAGACAGCCAATCATAGCCATCTAATTGTTGCGAAGGGTTGTCTTCTAAAAATTTGCACAGATTAGCATTGCTCCATACTAACCTTCCTGCTACATCGGTTTCAAACAAAGCTTCATCGCTGTAATGCAATGCGGCTTTTGTTCTTTGCTCTATAATTTTTTGCCTTCTGTCGATTCTGTGACAGGTCTCTCTAAGATCTATTATAGCATCTTTAAGACTATTTCCACCATTTGTTGTTAGTTCTTTTTCCATTAATGTTTTAACTTCGTCTACAGACTTGATGAAAACATCATGATTTTTAACTAATTTAACTAATGGCTTAATAAGTTTTTTCCATACAATCGTAAAAAATCCAAGAATGCTGCCAAAAGAACCTACTATAATTGCTATTATTTCTGGATTTAAGCTCGACATTTTTGCCTTTCTATACTGAGAGTAAATTAATCACCCCCCACAAGGAGGGGTGATCACAAAACAAGTAATATAGATTAGCTTTCTCTAGCGTCTCTGGCCTTGTAATTAACAGAGGTTCCATCTTCGACATTCGTTGGGTTCGCAGCGCCAAACATGAATGTAAGTTCGCCGGGAACAGCACGACTTGGAAGAATTTCTGAAGCTACAGCAGCAGATCCATCTTCTGGGTTAACAAAAGTAGAACTACCACCAGCATCATCACCCTTAGTTCGACCCGGAACCATTGCGGTAGAAGGTCTAGCAAGGAAGTTAAACGATCTTACGGTCGATGTGCTTCCATCAGCATCAGCAGATTCACCCATCTGTCTCGTTGAGACAATAAGTGTTTGAGGACTAACAGTTCTCAAGCCGACTTCAGACGCAGGGACTGAAAGCAACGTGCTTGCTGAGTTATTAATCTCATTATTGCCATCGGCAGTGCCAGCTCCACGGATAAGAAAATTTCTTTCTCCCTTTTGAGCATCTGGTGCAAAATTAAATGTACCAGAAGTCTTAGCTTTTTTAACCCCAGCATGGTCAGCTGGAGTACCAGCGCCAGCGTGTCGGTTAGCTTCAACTAACGTAGAACCATAAGCAGTGTTTCCATCAGCAAGCTCAGTGAGGCTTTTATTAACCGTCATTGGGCTGTTTGCGTCAAGAGTACCACCATTAACTACTACACCGCCATCATTTCTAATTGTAGCCGGTCCACTGGCTACAGCTTTTTGACTAGCCATAGTAAAATCTCCATTTATGTAGACAAATTAATAATGTCCAATTTTCCTTGAAATGGTCCTTTTCCTATGAATTTATACACCTAAACGAACTTATATTGGAACCTATTTACAATTTTTTTAAGCTTTTTCCTTATAGTTTCACGGCTAACCCCATGCTTTTTGGCAATTTCGTTTATAGTCATTTTGCTTATTCTGTCTAGAATTAAACTTTTTTCTTCGTCTGATTCCAGTTCGTCTAAAACGTCTGTCAAAAGACCATCTTCACTTCTACCTACCATGTTTTTATGTAGCTTTCCAGTGCATTTCTTAGACTTATTAATAAACTTAATTTCCTTCAAACATTCTATAAATACTCCATTATATAAATATGTAGTAAATTTAGTATTTTTCTCTGGTTTAAAGTTTACAAAGGACTTCCACAAAGCGTTTATTTGGCAAGTATGAATTGTATCGCGGTCTAATTGACTATTAAACCTTTGCGATGCTTTATTCATGATCTTAACGATATCTTTGTTATTAAGAGCCTGTTCAATTTTAGTATTCAAATCCATAAATCATCCTCCTGTTAAATTAAAGCTTTTTCGATGTCTCCTCTAACATTCTTAAAAGAAAACATCTGGCCTATTCCTATAAAAAATCTGTAACGACTACAGACTTTCATTACTTCAATACCATCTATACTATTAAGTATTTCTTTCATTTCTTCTGTAATGTCAAAATTTGTATGCCCTACCCAGCATTCGTAATTACTTAACATAGCCATATCTTCCAGTAGTTGGGGAGAAACTGGAAATAAACTTACGTTTGTCATACTGTCTTCTTCTTCTGAGTCCATGTATTTTTCTTCATAAACTTCTTCCTCTTCTTCTTCAGTCTCAGTAAGCTTGGAAGTTAATAAGTTTAAAAGAGGAGAAGCAAGTTGCTTCTCTAGTAAGTCTTCGTATTTTTGCCACCCTATCTTTAATTTTTTATTAGACACTATTTGCTCCATTATAACATGTCTGAAGGTTTAATACAAGGCCCAGACTTTGATACGTTGTTCACCAAAGGTGAGAACTTAGTTATTTGTAACAAAAATTCTACTAACAACTCTTGCTGGTCGTTATTATGTAATGAATTTTTTACAGTTTCTATTGTTTCTAAAGCACATTGACTGCTACTGATTGTATTAATTATACGAGCTAGAACTGCAATAGACTCAGAGTTATACTCTGGTATTGTTATATCTACTTTCATATTTTGTTCTGCGTCAATGTAGTAAATTATCTTTCCGTAAGTTTCCTCTTCTTCTGGTTGTGGTTTTGAAAAAAAATTTTTAACAAAATTAAACATTTATGTACTCTCTTATTTTATTGGATGATTGAGTCCATGAAAAATTATTGGCTGTTTTAACACCTTGAGAATTAGAAGTAAGTTCTTGTTTTTGTTTCTTGTTATGTACTTCTCTCATGAGTTCTGCAAATTCACTTACTTGTTTGTCTTCAATTTTGGCCCAAGACCCTACCTTTCCGTTAAACCATATACCATCAAATGCCATTTCTTTATTCGTAGTGTCTACCAGCAAACAATTATCCTTATTGCAGAATTCCGTATGTGCAGAACAATTTGTAGCTATTACTTGCTTTCCGCAAGAAAGCATCTCTAAAAGCTCTAAATTCCACCCCTCTGCCCTAGATGGAAATATTCCACAATCACACTCCTTCATGATATTATACACCTCTTCGTGAGTTTGGACCCTATTAATAAACCGTATTTTATTACCCAAACTACTACTTTTATAGACATTTTCCCATTCAGATGATTGTTCTGGAGATAAGAATGGATTGTGCGTCATCATCCACAATTCCACATTATCTTCTTTAGAAAAAGCCTCATTAAATATTTTATATAATAAGTCATGTCCCTTCCTAACTTCCCATTTTCCACAGTTGAAAAAGATTGTTGGCCCTTCATTGTTTACCTGAGAGGGTTTGAAAATAGAACTATCTACACCTAGAGGAACAACAAAGATTTTATCTTCTGGCAAAGACAGTTGACTTGCAGCAATATTTTTTGCCCAACTAGAAGAAACAAACAATTTGTCTAATGAGTTTAAATGATGTTTTTCAATATCAGTAAATTCATCTAGCTCAAAGAAAGGGAAACCAACACGCTCTCCCCTTCCGACAAACTGTGACATATCATTTTGATGCCATATTTTTAAACAGGGCGCATTAAAATCTGGCATGGATGCATTTTGCAAACACTGCTTTAGGATATTAGCGTCCTCTTGGTTTGTTACGCTTGGTTGTCCCATTATCCACAGTGCAATGTCTTTTTCTTTGGCTAACTCTTTAGTGATGTTTAGGCCAGCAACACCATAGCCCAGCGGGTTGATTGGGGAAATTATATTAATCATTTTAAGTCCTTGCAATGTTTGTGATATACGTATGATAATAAGAGGCTAGGATTTAAAAATATCTTACCTCCCTGTTCTCTCATTTTTTGATGCACGTAGATATGTTCAGAATCTACGCATCCAGTTTGCCATTCTTTTGTTTGATACTTATAATTAAAATATTCACTTTTGTAAATTCCCAACCCGTTAAAATTAGAAATAACTTCTTGTAGATCATCCCCTCTTTTAAACCTCATTGGATTGAACATAGGTAATTGATTCTTATGTATTACGGGGTCTAAGTAAGTTGGCCTAAAAGCAAAAGTGTCATAGAACCAGTAGTTTTCATAAGCAACTTCTTCTAAATCTAGAGTTTGATTAGGATTTGCTACAAAGCCATACGCTGACATACATGCTGCTTCTTTTGTGTTTTCTATATGATATATGCTTTCATAGAATCCGTTATAAGACCAGCCACCTTTTATGTCAAAATCTATCACACATATATAATCAAAATTGTCTTTTATATTGTTTTTTTCAATGTATTCTAAGTATTTGTTTCTACAGCCAGAAAGAGTAACGCATCTATGATAGTGATACGGGTCTGCTGGAGTGTTCATTTTTTTTATATAATCTTTATCATCTCTACTCTCTGAAATATATACAAGTTTATCTGAAGCATATTTTTTTAATATATCAGCAGTGTTGTCATTAGAATCATTTTCATATATAAACGTATGGTAATTATTAAATTCTTTAGCTGTTCTCTGTAATCTTAATATATTTCTTTCCAAATGTTTTCCAGCGTTTCTAACTATACCACAAAACATTATAGATTTATCTTTGCATATCTCTTTGCCAGCTTCTGTTGCATAGTTTAATATAGATTCATCAACGCTTGCTGGTATTAACTCGTCTGGAAAATCTGTATTCATTACACTTCCCTGTTAAAAAAGAACCATCGTTTTAATTTCGCTGTGTCTTCGCATCTGGACACATCGTACAAATAAGCTAATAATTTATCCATAGAGCTAAATATATGTTCGTGAGGCAACATGAAGAATAGCCAATTAGGTGCTAGAGTCTTGCCCTGCTCACACCATACCAATACTGGTTTTTTTTGCCTATTAGCTGTAGATATTTCTTCGTATGATCCGCACATGTGAACGTTCATGTTTATATTTGCTATAACAAAATCAGAAACGTCTACACATCTTAGATCTGCATTTCTTATGTGACCATACTCTTCGCGTATTTTATTAAACTGACCAGTTTGTTTGTAATAATCTATTATAGTTCTAGTATCTGGCCCTTCTTTTGCTGACTCTATGGGCTTTTCGCAAGGGTTTAATACTTTAACATTAAGTTCTGATAGCATAGGCGTAATGGCTTGCCTCCATCCAACGCCTCCATCTGGAACTCTATCCATAGCGCCAACTAAGTATGTTCTCATGTCTTTTAGATTATTTATTTTCATTAGCCAAAGCCTCTTTTAAGAACGACTGAATGTCTTTTGGTATTTTATTAGAAAATATTTTTTTGGTCAAAGCTTTTGCCTTAGACTTTTTACAACCAACGGCTACCAGAGCGTCCTTACAGTCGCGGAAAAAATCATCGTGTATGTTTACTGTAACAGCAACGGGTTGTGGGTTCTCGTCAACTACATAGCCTATAGTAAAATTATCTAGATTGCAGCTATCATCATTATTATCAAGGGCTAAGTAAAAATAATACAGAAAAGTTATTATACCAACAACAGCTGCTAACCCTCCAAAAATTGGATGTACTTGTTCATTCATATCGTTTGTCCTCCTGCGACTATTGTATACTTATTATCGTCGCTGTCAAGAGAAAAGTTTAAAAAAAAACCCGATAGGTCATTTAGCTCATCAGATGGGGGGTATCAAATGCACTAAACAACCACATCGGGAATTTTTGAAGAAGAATATTAAGTTTGTAGAACCTTTTCTTCTGTAGTCTTCTCTGACTGAGTATTTGATGGACCGAGAGAAATTTCATCTGCCATTACGCAGACAGAATTTCTTGGATTACCTTCTTTGTCTTGGTAATCGTCAATCTTGATCTTACCTTGAACCCCAACAAGTCTACCCTTTGTTAGATGTTCTTTCAATGCTTCTGCCATCTTTCCAAAGCACAGAACGTTGAGATACAAAGTGTCGTCGTTCCTTCTGTCATTAACAGCCATGCGAAACTTAGACATAGATGTTCCTTTCTGGGTTACAGAAAAGTCTGCATCTCTAGTAAGCCTACCACAACCTAGCCACGTATTAATATTCATACTAAACCTCCAAAGCTGAACGGATTCTTCCACGAATTACTTGAGTATTACCACGATTATGAGTACCTAAAGTTGCGCTGTAAACACTTCTGGCAAATTTTCTAGGTAGTCCCAAAAGATTTGCTGCATTTTCAGTGCCATCTCTAGTGTTATTAAATAAACCAAACCCACTTTTGTGGGCCAAAGCTGTAACTGGATTTAATGTAAACCCTCTATTTGGGCCGCTTCTAATCTTGGCTACAACTCTTTTCTTATCAATATCCCAATGGTAAGATGTAGAAACTCCATCTAACCTGTTAAAAAAATCAGTTACATTCATTCGCACTCTCCTTTATTAATTATTAGTTATTCTTTCTTGCACTTTTCCAATTCTTCAGCCCCTTGTTTTAGATATTCAGATAACTTAGCGATCTCTTCGTCAATATTTCTCTTTTGTCCTTCAAGATCATTGATAGTTCTCTGAACTGTTACCAAGTGAGCTTCTGCCAGTTCGTTTACATTCATTTTTTCCTCCTTTCTTTATTATATTATTATATCCTCAAAGCACTAAAAAAACAATTACGTTTCGTATGTAATGTAATCTAATACTTCTCGGTGAGTCCAATTTTTTTTGTACTGTCCCATCGTAGCAAGGCTAGCAATTTCAATATAATCACTTTCAAGTTTTTTTATCAACTCTATAATTATAATTTCATTATGAGTAGCTATTGCTTCGTAAACTAATCCATCTATGAAATATTCTGGGTTTTCTTCAAAATATTCTGGTTCTTCATCATACATTATATAATTTTATTCCTTTTACTAAAAATAGTTTGATTGGTTGATTCTTCAATATAATCTATATGTAATCCTGCTTCTACCAGTATTTGTTTTGCTGTGCAAAAGTCTTTTCGCCACCTGTCGTTATCAGCTCTAACCGTAACAACCCTCTTTATGCCTGACTGTATAATCAAACCAGCACAACCAGAGCATGGCTGGAAAGGGTAGGTGTATATAGTACATCCTGATAGGTCTCTGTTGGCAAATAAAATAGCGTTGGCTTCTGCGTGAACTATAATATTATATTTAGTTTCTCTAGATTGCAATCTTTCATTGTCTGAAATTTTTTGGGGAAAACCATTAAAACCAATTGATACAATTCTATTATTTTGATCTACTATAACAGCACCAACTTGTGTAGAAGGGTCTTTCGACCACGATCCTACTAGTTCGGCTAGTTCAATGAATCGCTCATCCCATTTTGTTGATTTCATACCACAATAGTCCTAAATTTGCTAAGGCGTATGCGAACCACATTAGAGCGTGTGGATAGTCACGCCCCATAACACAACACGTACATGTCCAAATATAACAAAGCGTTGAAATAATAATTGCTGGCAATGCCATTATACACTCTGGTCAAAATGAGTTCTGTTTACTAAATTAAATTCTGCACATTTGTTCATATCTTTTAGCTTGGTTGCTCCCATGTATGCGCAAGCACTCCGAAGCCCGCCTAGTATGTCTAATATAATATCCTTTGCTGGTCCTTTGTATGGTACTTCTTTTATACGACCTTCGCTAGCTCTATAATTTTTTACTCCACCATACTTTGACTGCGCTTCGCTTGAAGACATACCATAAAACTTGAGAGACTTTCTAACCATTTTACTTCCATCATCTAGCCATTCGTATTGCCAATCGCCCTCGCATTCATACGCTCCAGCCAACATGCCACCAAGCATTACAAAATCTGCACCAGCAGCAAACGCCTTACACACATCGGCAGGAGTTCTACATCCACCATCAGCACAAACCAAGCCTAGTCTTCCATCTCCATTGCGTAGACCATGTGCCGCATGGCTACATTCTATTATAGCAGATAACTGAGGAAAGCCCACACCAGTTTTTAACCTTGTCGTACAGGCAGATCCGGGTCCAATACCTATCTTAACAATGTCTACT
>MDSV01170192.1_pt1 | contig 14959 bp, 12 predicted proteins | sample 810851 | NCBI WGS metagenome assembly MDSV01 (sample SAMN05326640, study PRJNA326480) | marine metagenome | isolation source: seawater | place: Atlantic Ocean: North East | collected 2012 | reverse complement strand
GGTGGTGCTAATACAGCTAATGCTGCAATCACTACTGCTGATGCTAACTTTGCTGCAACTGATGCAACAATTAATGGTGCTGGTGTTCCTGGTGTATTAACTATTAATGCTGCTGCAGAAACAGATTCAAATGTTACTATTATTGGTGGTACAGGAGCTGATATCTTAACTGGTGGTACTAATCCAACTAAAGTTGATACGATTACTGGTGGTTTAGGTGCTGATACTATCACAGGTGGTAGAGGTTCTGATATTATAACTGGTGGTGCAGGAGCTGACATATTTACATATACAGCTACTAATCAATCAAATACTTCTACTCCAGATAGTATTACTGACTTTGTATCTGGAACAGATAAGATTGCTATTACTGTTGATCTAACAGCTAAAGTTTCTGCTCAAACATATAACACAACATTGACTGCTGCTAAGGCTGACATTACAGCTGCGCAAAATGCCTTAACAGGTGTTGCTGGTCAAATAGTATATGTTACTGGTGAAGAAGCTTTATATGTGAATGATACATCTGATAATCTATTAACATCTCTTGATTATAAAATTAATATTAATCCAGCTGCTACAGCTACAGCAACACTTGCTGAGGGTGATATTAATATGACAATCTCTGGTTCAACTACTGCAACTAATGAAATAACTACTGGTGGCGGTGCTGATACCATTACAGGTGGTAATGTTGCTGACATAATTAGTTCTGGTGCAGGTGCTGATATTCTTGATGGTGGTACAGGTAATGATGTTATTACAGGTGGTACTGGTGCTGATACTATCGATGTTGGTACTGGTGTTGATACTGTTATTTATTCATCAATCACAGACGGTCTTTCAGCTGTTGTAACAATTACCAATGCAACTTCAACTGCTGATGACTTTGCAGCTGTTGCAGGTACAAATGTAGACTCAATAGGTAACGCTTGGGCTGTTGCTAGTGACTTCATTAAAATTGATGGAACACTAGAAGCAACACTTGAGGCTTCTGCTGTTGATACTTTAATTGCCAATAATGGAGCTAACTTAGACTTTGATGCTACTGGTATTGCTATCTTAACAGGTAATTCAGCTACTCTAGCTGCTGATAACTTTGGTGATGTTAGTGAAGTTATTGCTAAGTTTAATGCATCTAATGGTACTCCAGCTAATGCTGCTGCAGGTGATGAAATTCTATTTACCCTTGAAGGTAATACTGCAAACCTAACAGGTCTTTATTATTTGAAAGATGTTGATGGTAATGGTGATATTGGTGTAGGTGACGAGATTGCGTTACTAGCTATCATTGCAGATGATACACTTACAGCAACAGAGGTTATTCTCTAATTAGGAGCTGTAAAAATGAATTAAGGGGCCTTTAAGGCCCCTTTTTTTTGTTTTATTTTATATAAATAATATTATAAATGATTATTTGTTATTTTATTCCTTAATTAAGGACCACAATGAATCAGACCAAAACTTTAGAGCAATTAATCTTATCTATTAATAAATTTATTTTAAATAAAGATTTTGCTAAAGCGTTTGATGAAACTATGGATGCATTAAATCAATTTCCTAGTTCTCACCAATTATATTCTTTAAAAGGTAATATTTTAATTCATAATAATGATTTTAATAATGCCTTAATTTCTATTAACCAATCTAAAGATCTTAATTGTTCCTTAAAGGTTTATAATCTAAGTATGAAAGAGTATTATTATAAAAAAGGTTTATATTTATATAATAATAATGATTTTGAGAATTCTTTAGATAACTTTCAAAAAATATTAGACCACTCACTTGATATGGCAGAGGTTTCTTACATTAATATAAGTAATGCTCTAAATAAGTTAGGTAGAATTGATGAAGCTATAGATTACTTAAATAAATCTCTTAAAATATCGCCTTCTTATCATATAGCTTTAAATAATTTGGCTAATATTTATATTGATAGAAAAGATTATAAAGCTGCACTTCCTTTTGCTGAAAAATGTTACGAAATTGAACAAGCAATACCATTGTACATATCTAATTATGGTAGGGTTTTAGAGGGCTTGGGAGACTACTCTAAAGCTAAAGAGATATATTATAAACTTTTAATGGTTGATCCAGCAAACCCTCATACTTACTTTATTCTTGGTAGTTTTTTAATTAGAATAAATGAATATGATGATCTTATAACTTTATTTCATTCTGATATTAATATTATTAGAACTCATAGCCAAGTATTAAATATACTCGGAGAAGCATTTATGGCTAAAAATAATTATGATGAGGCCCTTAAGTATCTTTTAATGGGTTTAGATCTAAATAATTCTAATTATGAAATACACGCAAATTTAGTTAAATTGTACACCTATATTAATGATACCGATAAGGTTATCCAACATAAAAAAATTATTGATGATTTTAAATAAATGATTTTTATTAATTTTTTTTAGCCTCAATATCAAATGCTAATACTATACGTTCTTCTTTTGAATTGAATGGTATTGTATAATGATTTAGAGATGATGGAAAAAGACATAAGCTTCCTGTTTTAACATTAATAATTTTATTATTACTTTTATTATTTCCCTTTTCATTATTTTCTTCTTCTATTCCTACCACAAGATTACCACTATTATTTTTTTTTATTTTTGGTACATTGATATAAATACTTCCACTCAGCCATCCATTTTCATGCATATGGGGTTTTAGTGAGCCACCATTACTCATGCTTATAATCCATCCCCTGATTTGATATCGTTCTGGCCACTTTTTTAAAAAACCTTCGCTACTATCAATAAATTTATTACGGTAATTTGTTATTTCTTTTTCAATTATATTTTTTATCGTACTTTTAAAATGTTCATTATCTGCAAATATATTTCCTGCGGTCTGATAACCATTTTTTAGAAGCGATTGATTTTTTATTGATATATTTTTAGATTGTAGAATATTATTTGTTTCTTTTATAAAATCTTTTTCAAAATCACACTCACCTAATATTGATTTTTCAATTATATAATCCATTGGTTTATTGCAGAATAAATTATTTATTTCTGTGTGATATTTATGATTAGCTCTACAAGCTAAAGAGCCTATAATTGCATTACTTTTCCCTAAATCAACTAACTTTTGCAAGTGCGAATAAAATTTTTCTTTATTATTAAGATAATATAATGCTTTCAAGAGCATATTTTGAGAGGATTCTAATATTTTAGGATTATCTATACTATTATTAATGGCGTTATTAAATGAATCTACAGATTTGTTATAATTACCTGTTTCTAGAAATATATTGCCAAGATTATAGTAGACCTGTTCAGATTTTGGGTTAAGTAAAATGGCTTTATTATAAACTTCTATAGCCTGACTAAATTTACCTTGTTCTTTTAATGTTACCCCAAGATTATTGTAAGCATCAATGTAATCAGGTTTAATTGATAATACTTTTTCATATGTTTTTCTAGCTTCTTCTAGTTTACCTAGTTCCTGAAGAGAGTTTCCAATATTATTTAATGGTTTTATATATTTAGGATTTACTGAAAGTGCTTTTTTATACAATTCTATTGATTTATTGATCTTTCCTTGAGCCTTATAAGCATTACCTAAATTATTGTATGCATCTACATAGTTTGCTTTAAGTGATATTACTTTTTTATAGTAATCTATAGCTTCCTCAAGCTTCCCTTGATCTTTTAAAATATTTGCTAAGTTAAAATAAGGTTCAGGAAAATTAGGCTTAATAGATATTGCTTCCTTGTAAGAATTAATAGCTTCTTCTAGCTCACCTTTTTTATTTAATGCAATTCCAATATTATTAATAGCTTCAACATAGTCTGGTTTTATAGAAACCGCTTTTTTATATTCTTTAATTGATGATTCATAGTCACCTAAGCCTAAATAATTTGCACCAATAATATTAATAAGGTTTATTGAGTTAGGATAATCTCTTAATAATTCTTTTGCTTTATTTAAAGAAAGTTGAAATTTTCCTTGGGTATAAAGATTAATTAAATTTTTTATAGCTTTAGGAGAAGGGTCTCCTAATTTTATGCTAGTTTTTTTTTTTTAAGCTCTTCAAATCCATCAATTTCAAACCCTTTTTCTTCTGCTTGATTTAATATATTTTTAGCCTTTTCAAAATTTTTAGTTTTTATCAAAACATCTATATAACTTAACCAAAATTGTTTTGTTGTTGGTTTAGCATCAAGAGCTCTTTCAAGAAATATTAAGGCTTGATCAAAATTCTCAATACTCATACATAGAACACCAAGGTTATGATTAGCATCCGGATGATTTGGTTGTATTTTTAAGATAGCAGTATAAAATTGATCAGCTTCACGGACTTTTCCTTCTCTATGAGCCTCTATACCCTTTTGCAGTGCTTGTTCAACTGTTAGTTCCATTTTTATCCATAAAGAGCAATTTATTTTTATTTATTCTATAGATTATTATAAAAAAACTCAAATTTAACTATTCTAAGAATTTAGAATAAGTTTATTATTGAATGATAATAGATTTTTATTATTTAGCATTTGTTGTAGGTGAAATAAAAAATTTATGAGTATTGAATGGAACTAACAGTTGAACAAGCATTGCAGCAAGGCGTTGCCGCACATAAGGAAGGCAAGCTTGAAGAAGCCGAACGTCTATATCGAGCTATTATGCAAACTCAGCCTTTACATCCGGATGCTAATCATAACCTTGGTGTGCTCGCAGTTTCAATGAATAAGACTGATGTGGCACTACCACTATTTAAAACTGCCCTCGAAGCTAATCCAAAGATAGAACAGTTTTGGCTGAGTTACATTGAAGCGCTCATCAAAGAAAAGCAGTTGGATAATGCTAACGAAGTTCTTGAGAAGGCAAAAAAGCAAGGTGTGGGTGGAGAGAGATTAAACTCTTTAGAAGTACAACTCCTTCCTAAAAATCAAAAACCCAATATAGAAATGCCAAGCCCACCTGAAGAATTACTCAATAGCCTTTTAGGGTACTATCAAAACGGACGATTTACAGAAGCTGAAAAGCTTTCTTTAGAAATCACTCAAAATTTTCCTAGACATCAATTTGCTTGGAAAGTGTTAAGTGCCGTATTAAGAGAAACAGGCAGAAAGTCTGAGGCCGCCGATGTTAATCAGACAGTAGTTGAATTATCTCCGCAAGATGCTGAAGCCCACAATAATTTGGGTGTCACGTTAAAAGAACTAGGAAGACTGGATGAAGCTGAGGCCAGCTATAACCAGGCGATAGCGTTGAAGCCTGACTATGCTAAGGCCCATAACAATTTAGGTAACACCCTCCAAGAACTAGGAAGACTGGATGAAGCTGAGGCCAGTTATAACCAGGCGATAGCGTTGAAGCCTGACGATGCTAAGGCCCATAACAATTTAGGTAACACCCTCCAAGAACTAGGAAGACTGGATGAAGCTGAAGCTAGCTGCCTTAGAGCATTAGCGTTGAATTCTGACTTTGCTGAAGCCCACAATAACTTGGGTATCACACTTAAAAAATTAGGTAGATTGAACGAAGCTGAAGCCAGTTATAACCAAGCGATAGCGTTGAAGTCTGACGCTGCTAATGTATATAACAACTTGGGCGTCACACTCAAAGAATTAGGAAGATTGAACGAAGCTGAAGCAAGTTGCCTAAAAGCGATAACATTGAAACCTGGCTATGTAGAGGCATTATATAATTTATCAATTGTTCAGAGATATATGAATAATTTAAAAGCAGAAATTCTTTCATTGCAAAATGTACTTCAACTAGATTTCGACAACTTCGGTTTGCGAGCTGGAGTGAATTTAGCTATACAAAATTTTTTGGAAGGAAACTTTGATGAAAGCAAAAAACATCTTATGGCGACTACTAAAATACAGGAAAAAACATCCTCAACTTTTAACAATGAAAAAGTATATTGGAAATATTTGCTAAAGATTTTGAAATGGCATCAAAATAGGTATCTTTCTATTAAGAAAGAAAGCCACGACAAGAATCTTTATGTCATTGGCGAAAGTCACTCCTTAACTAGTCATCATTTACGTATCCAAAATTCAGGAATTGATTTTTTCTGCAGCGCTAGTTTGATTAAGGGCTGTAAGCAATGGCATTTGGGTAATACTTTCAGAAATCAATATAAACACCAATTTGAGAGTATTTTTCTCGCTCTTCCAAAAAATAGCTATGTTTTGTTAGCAATTGGAGAAATAGACTGTAGATTAGAAACTGGAATTATAGCACATAAAAAGAAATTTCCCGAAAAGAAGATAAAAGAAATCATCTTAACTACGTTAGAAAGCTACCTTACATACATTGAAAATAATAATTTTAATTGCCAGCACAAGGTTATTATTCAAGGTATCCCATGTCCAAATATTGATATCAGAAATCACTCGGATAAGGATATCAAACAGTTAGTCGAGGTAATTAAAATATTTAATTATGAACTAAAAATACAATCCAAAGAAAAGGGATTTAAATTTTTAGATATACATGAACTTACAAATAAAGGCGATGGATTATCAAATGGTTCTTGGCATATCGATGATTATCATCTCTCTCCTGGAGGAATGCAGGAAGCCTGGCAGAAGTATATTTCTGAGTAGTCATATTAGATTTTTAAATCAAAATTAATTAAAAATAATATTAAATATTAGATTATTTTTCTCTGAATGCTTTTCTTTTTAATTTAGTTACTGGGCTAAATATATATCCAAAAACAGTTCTTTTTTGTCCGATTAGAGATATTTCAGCAGACATTCCTGACTGAATAATAATATCTCTTGTTTTTTCATCTTTTACTTCTACCCTTGCTTCGTAAAAAACTCCTCTGTCCTTAACTTCAGTAGTAGTAGCACCAATTTCTGTTATGAAACCATCAAAAGTCCCGTAAATAGAAGGGTCATATGTTGTAAAACTAACTTTAGCTTTCATTCCGTTTTCAACAAAGGATATATCTTTTGGCTCAATATAAACTTGTAAAACAAGTTTTTCATCCTCAGGAACAAGTCTGGCCAAAACTTCAGCAGCTGATACCACTGCTCCAATTGTTGTTATAAAAACCTCATTAATTGTCCCATCTGATGGAGCAATGATTTTAGTTTGTTCAAGTTGTTGCTTTTGAACGGCCCTATTAGACTCTATTTGAGCAAGATTTTTTTTGCTTTCAACTAATCTTAATCGCTCATCTAATAGTCTCATTTCTGATTCCGCACCTTGGTTTACAAGATCTTCAATTATTTTTGTTCTTTTTTCTAATGTTTCTACTTCTAGAAGAGCTGCTTCAAATGCTCTCTCGTTACTTATAAATGAAGCTTTTGTTTTTACCTCATCTACAACAAATAAAACATCACCTTTAAGAACCTTATCTCCAAGGTTTATATTAATTTTTTCTATAACACCTGGAAAAACACTCTGAATTACCTTAATTTTTGATGCAGGAATTACCTCTCCAGTTCCTCTAACAACCATATCTATTCTTGCTAATGACCCCCAAACTATAGCAATTAAACAAAAAGATGCGATAATATAAAAAAGAATAGATGTTTTTGTAATATCTTTATCTGGAATTAAATTTGTTAGGAAAGCTGTAAATTTTATTCTTAGATTTTCGTTAATAAAATAGGCAATCGATTCAGCTCTACCTAAAATAAATAATTTAATTTTTTCTATTATTTTATTAATAAAGTTCATGAATAATTCCTATTTTTGTGCAAATTGCTCAATAATTTTGTCTCTAGGACCATCTGCAATAATTTTCCCATCAACAATTATTATTACTCTATCCACTAACGATAATAAGTTGTGTTTGTGAGTTGCAATAATTACAGTTTTATCATGGCATGAATCCTTAATATAGGTGTTCATTACTTGTTCGGTCTCATTATCTAAAGAATTTGTAGGCTCATCTAATATTATTATTGATGGTTGTCTTAAAAAAGTTCTGGCAAGGGCAATTTTTTGTCTTTGCCCTCCGGATAAATTTTTACCATTCTCAAATAATTTTGCTCCATACCCTCCAGGCATAGCACTAATAAATTGGTGCGCGTTAGCTTTTTTTGCAGCTGTTACTATCCTTTCATCTGAAACATCATGAAGTCCTGCAACAATATTATCTTGAACAGTATCATGAAAAAGTTGAGTTGTTTGCGGTAAATAAGCAATTTGTTCTCTTAGTTTTTCGCTTGGTATATTATTAATATCATAATCATCAATTTTAATCATACCGTTCTCTAAACTATAATAACCAACTAAAGCCTTGATAAATGATGATTTTCCGCCCCCTACAGGACCAATTATTCCAATACTTTCATTAGGGTTGATGTTCAAAGAAATATCATTGAGAATTAATTTATCATCTTTTGTTAAACTAAGGTTTTTTACATTAATTTTTCCTTGATCAAGAACTGTTGCACTTTCCGTTGAAACAATTTCATCTCTTGCCTCTTCCTCCATTAGGACATCAATTTTTCTAAATGCAGCACTTGCTGAATTAAACTTATTTAAAATTCCGCTCAACTGAGCTAGGGGAGATAGTGTTCGGCCAGATAAAATAACACATGCGACTAATGCCCCCATGGTAAGATTTGTAGATGCTATTAAAAATATACCAAAGAAAACTATAAATGTTTGAGATGCAGCAATACCAGACTGAGCAAATGTAGTTGAGAAATTAGCAAAAACTTTAGAAACCACTGATAGTTTATTTTGATCGGAAACAGATTTTGTCCACCGTCCTTTTAGAAAATCTCCACCTGAAATAGTTTTAATTGTTTCATGATTATTTAATAATTCTGTTAATACCCCTAGCTTACTTTGTTTTGTTCCCAATTCTTCATCAGCAAATTTTCTTAAATTAGGTTGAACTAAAGTTGTTACTATAATTACTATAGGAGCAATTAAAGTTGGAACTAAAGCCACTATGCCGCCTATAAACCACAAAACGACAATAAATAAAATCATGAAGGGGATATCTATAAATACAACGAGTGATGACGAGGTAAAAAAATCTCTAAATGTTTCAAATTCTCTGATTGAAGATATTATATTTGAATTAGATTTCCCTAAAATAGAAGAGTCATGAGAAGATATTTTATCATAGAGTTTAACAGCTACAACATCATCTAATTTTTGTCCTGCTATATCCGTAAAGTAACCTCTTAACATTTTCATTATAAAATCAAAAATGTGAACAGCAACCATTCCTATAGTTAAAGCAATTAACGAGCTATAAGCATTGTTTGGGACAACTTTGTCATAGACAGTCATTATATAAAATGCACTTGCTACAGCAAAAAAATTAATAAAAATTGACGCAAGTATAATTTGGTAATAAATTTTCTTATTCTCAAAGACAGATTTCCAGAACCAATTATCTTTATTTATTGTCATTTTTTTCCCTTTTTTTGAATTAAATTATTTATATCTAAATAATATTAACTCATCTTATCTAGGTATCTCAGTTTTTAGAAAATTATACTAAATTGGCTTAAAAGTCTTCTATTTAAATGATTGGCCTGTAGTTCATATAGAAGAAGTTCTGTTTCTGAATCTAACAATTGTTCCAAAAGATTTAACTCTTGAATTGTTGCATTAATAAGCTCTAAAATTACATAATCTGAAGCAGAAATTCTTAAGTTTAACATTTCTTTTTGAATTCTTATATTATCTAAAGAGTCAGATATTTTGTTTCTTGCCTGGATTATACCCAAAGCAGAGCCAAAAACATAAGCTTTTTCTTGTCCAATATCTCTTGATGTCTGATCGTACATAAATTTTGATTGATTAACTCTTGCTCTTGCTGCTCCAATTTCAGCACTTCCTCTTCCAAAATTGAATAAAGGAACAGAAAAGTATAGACCACCTCTTATATCCTCATCTTTACCAGAATCATCAATATCATATTTGGTAAATCTAAATGATAAACCAAGCTCAGGCCTATAAGCGCTTTTTGTAATTGCTAGATCAGATTCAGTTCCCTTAGTTTGTAAAGAAGCTATTCTTTGCTCGTAACTTCCAAATTCTGGATTAAAGCCTTTGTTGCTTATTATTTCATTAAGAGGTATTACAGGCACGCCTTGATTATTATATGGTTGTTTAAAGAACGATAAGAAAACCTCAAGATTTTGTATTTTTTTTGCATTTAAAATGGCTTCTTTTGCAGACAATTCACTTAATTTAATTTTTATAGCAGAGGATTCTGATATATTAATGGCACCAGACTGAAATCTTTTTTGAGCAATATCTCTATATTTTTTTAATTTACTTAATTCGTTCGTAGCATATTGACTTAATTTATATGATGTAGCGGTATTTATGTAAATTTGACTAGCATCCAAAACTAAAATAGACGAATTAAGACTTAATTCCTCTTTAACAAGTTCCTCACCATACTTAGCCTTCTTTATTTTTGAATTTATTTCATTACCTTTATACAAGGGCTGATTTATTGAAATCACTCCATCGAAACTATCATCTCGTCGTTTTCTTAGTGATGATACATCATCAACTCTTCTTGAAATAGACTCATCATTAATAATTGCAGCTTCAATAGTGGGAAATCTTAATCGTTGTGCGTATTTTTTATTTTGCTTGAATTCATCGCTTTTAGCTATTGCGCTTGAAAATTCTGGTTGTTGAACAACTATAAGACGAATGTATTCATAAAAATTTTCTTCAGATATTTTCTCTACATTATCTATTGTTGAAAAAGATACTTCAGCTTTAGCTGCTGAAAGTGATAAAACAGCTAAAGCTATTAATAAAAAAATATTTTTATAAGAAAAACTCATCATTAAGCTCAAGTATTTGATTAATTAGCTTTATCTTTCTTTTTATCTTTTTTATCTTTTTCAGCGTCGGTAACATTTGCTTGAATTTTATCGGCTAATTCTTTTACTGAGTTTGCTAATCCATTAATTATCAATTCGATATGAGACGCTGGTATCATAATTTCTCCAGAACTTTCTTCTTGACCTGAAGCACCTATTTTGGTGGTTGATACTCTTAATAACCCATTTACAAATGTAACTTTATCTATACCTTCAATTAACATTATATCCTCCTATTCATAAATTATTTAAGTACAATACTTAAATGGGGAGATTCAATAAAAATTACAAGGGCAGTTTGTTTTTTTTATGGTGGGCGCGGCTGGGTTTGAACCAGCGACCCCTACGATGTCACCGTAGTGCTCTACCGCTGAGCTACGCGCCCCTTATAATTGTTAGCTATTTCTAGCTATTATAATTGTAAACAAAGTTCTAAAAATAGAGTTAGAAATATGTTTTGAATGTATTAATCATCAATAGTATAAATTTACTATATTTATATAATTAAAAAAAAGAGAATGCTAATTTAATGACAAAAAAAATTACTTTAGAGTATCTAAATAAAGAGATGAGCCTAAAAAATTATAGCGAAGTAATTAATCAGGTTAATAAGTCTATTGAAAATAATTCAAGTTCAGTTGAATTCGAGTTTTTGATGGCTTGCTCTTATACCTTTTTAGGCCAATTTTTAGATGCGGAAAAAACGTATATAAATATTTTAAATTCTAAATCTCAAATAAGTTCTGATGTTTATTATAATTTATCAAGCGTATGTAATAAACTTGAGAAAAATAAAGAAGCTGCTTTTTATTGTAGGCAATATATAAACCTAAATCCTCTAAAACCAGGGGGTTATAGAATGTTGGGTGAGATATATATGGAGCTAATGCTTTTAGGTGAGTCTTTAATGAGTTTTCATATGGCTTTTAGTTTAGATAATAAAAATAATGATATTATCAAAGGGTTATCAGAATGTTATAGGAAAATTGGAAATCAAGATAAGGCTTTAGAGTTTTTATTAATGCAAGACAAATCCCCACGCAGGGACATGAATATTTTAGAGGCTTACTATACATCTGGAAAGAAAAAGTTGTTTAATGATAAGCTAATTGAATTAAATCAAGAAGATAAGTTACTACCCCTTGTTGCATGCTTAAGCGCTCATGCATCAGTAAGGTTTTCACAACGTGATAATTATAATTTTTGTCCTAATTCTATGGATTATATTAGTCACTTTTCTCTTGGCGAAAGTGAATTAAATAAGAATTTTACAAAAAAAATTATTTCTACAATAAGAAAATATAATTTTGATTATAAAGCTCAGGGATTATTAATGAACGGTTCTCAAACTATGGGATATGGGAATCTTTTTGATTTAGAGGATGAGGTAATAAAGAATTTAAAAATAATTATTGAAAAAAAAATACATGAATATAGGGATTTTTATCAAAATGAAACTATTGGTTTTTTTAAAAAGTGGCCAAAAAAAGGAGAATATTTATTAAAGGGATGGTTGATTGACTTAAAGACTGGAGGATCTCTTAAGCCTCATATGCATAAAGAGGGTTGGTTAAGTGGTTCTTTATACTTAAATATCCCAAAAAAGAATAAAAGTAATGAAGGTGATATTAAGTTTAGTCATGGAGGTTTAGAAGCTTATCCTGAGGATGGAAAATTTTTCAATGAAAGGATTGTAAATCTAAAAACGGGCGATTTAGTTTTATTTCCTTCTTCAATTTTTCATTCAACTATTCCTTTCTCATCTGATCAAGAAAGAATAACTTTTGCCTTTGATATAATTCCAAATTATATGATTAATAGATAACTAAATTTCTAAAAATTTATCTAATGTATCCCATAAAACTTTTCTATTTGAATCTTTTTCCATAAAAATTTCATGTTGAGTATTTTGAAATTCTATTATTTGACTATTTTTAAGTCTTTTATTCAAAACATTAATTTTTTTTGCATCGACCACTTTATCCATTTTATTATTTATAATAAGTATACCTAAGTTAATTTCTTCTGCCCAATTTTTTTTACGTATCATATTTAATCTTTTATTAACAGCTTTTGCAAATGCATTTGTTACTCCCCATAATCTAATATTAGGATGTTTTCTAACTAATTTTATAATTCTCATATATCTCTTAGGGTCTGTGGTTAAGTCATTTTCATCAAAAGATGTTTCTTTACCCATATTTGGTTTTGATCCAAGTAAGTAGTCAGTATCTTTTCTAAATATATTCATAAAAGAGGAGGCTGTTTTAAGAAATTTTTCATTTTTAAATCCCAACATTGGCGCTGACAAAATTCCTTTTGAAAAAGTATCGGGGTGATCGTGAAATGCTGACAGCATAATGCAACCTCCCATTGAGTGTCCTATACCAATCAAGGGCTTAGGAAAATTTTTTATTATTATATTTTCCAGAATATATTTTAGGTCTTTATCATGTCTTTTAAAACTTTTTATGAAAGACTTGTGAATATCCTTTAGTTGATGGTCAGACATACCTTGGCCACGCCAATCAAAAGCAATTACATTAAAATTTCTATCTAAAAACTCTTGAATGGTTTCAAAATATTTTTCAATAAATTCATTATGTCCTTGTTGCAAAAGAACTGTTCCTTTGCACTTTTTTTTATTATTTAACCAGTAACACAACCTTATATTAATACCATCATCCATAGGTATAAAATAAGAATTTATACCTTTAGGGGCTTTATAATCATCAAGCTCAAGATAGGGTGCCACTTTAAATTTTAAAAAACTATGCTCTTCCATAATCATCCTCAATTCTAATAATATCCTCTTCTTTCAGATCTTCACCTAATTGTATTTCAATAAATACAAGCTCTTCTTTACCTATATTTTCAATTCTATGAATTGTATCTTTTGGTATGTATATATGTTCTTTTTCTCTTAAAAAATATTCTTTATCTTCTATAGTTATTTTGCTCTTACCCATTACAATTTGCCAAAATTCTGATCTATTTTTATGAATTTGTAATGATAATTTTGAATTTTCAAAAACTTTAATTTCTTTTATCTGATAACCAATATTTTTTGCGATAATGTGATAATTTCCCCAAGGTCTTTTTTCAACATTACCAAGATAATTTTTTGATAATTCGCTGCTACTTTCAATTTTATTTTTCCCACCCACACCAAATTCAAGTTTTATATCTAATTTCTTGCAGATGACTGCCTCTCGAATATTCTTAATATTACTTCTATCCCCACCATTACAATAGCAGATACTTTTTTTTGGATTTTTGATTGCAAATTCTTTGATGGCAGAACTACTACTTTTCTCACTTGATTTTTGAACTATTACTTTTGATATACTTTCAAATTCTTCTAATATTTCTTTTCTTTGTTCCTGGCTCATAAAAGGCTTACCTTTCTTTTTAATAAGCCAATCATCGTTATTTAAAAGAACTATTACTTTCTTAGCTAGTTTCTTGGCATCTTTAAACATTCTTAAATGGCCAATGTGAACAGGGTCAAAACCACCGCTTACCAATGCATAATCGTATTTTTTTGTCATTTTATTCCTTATTATTTTAAATAGTAATAAATAATAATTAAAATGCCCATCAAATATTGACATAATGGCAATATCAATCTAGCTTTCCGGCTCAAATAGGAAAAAACTATGAAAGTTAGAAACTCATTAAAATCCTTAAAAGGACGTCACAGAGACAATCGCGTAGCAAAAAGAAAAGGACGTATGTATATTATTAATAAAACTAATCCTCGCTTTAAAGCTCGTCAGGGTTAAATTATTTAACTACTTAATTACTTAACAGTTGTTACTCTAATTAAATTGGTTGTTCCTTCAACCTTTAATGGCAAACCTGCAGTAATTACTACTTTATCACCAGAAAAAGCTAAACCACTCTTTTTAACAGTAATTTTTGTAGAATTAATCATTTGCTCAAGATTTTTTTCATCTTTTTGAAGTAAACACAATACACCCCACGCCAATGAGAGTTTCCTAGCGGTTTGAATTATAGGGGTGATCGTTAGAATAGTTTGACTAGGTCTAACTCTGGAAACTTTGATACCAGTTGAGCCAGATTCTGTATAACATACAATAATTGGTGAAGATAACTCATCTGCAAGAGTTTTTGCTGCTGTTGCAATCGCATCAGGT
>MDSV01170590.1_pt1 | contig 14960 bp, 13 predicted proteins | sample 810851 | NCBI WGS metagenome assembly MDSV01 (sample SAMN05326640, study PRJNA326480) | marine metagenome | isolation source: seawater | place: Atlantic Ocean: North East | collected 2012 | reverse complement strand
TGCAATTTCAAGAGCGTCAGCTGATATGTCATTAAAAGTTTATGTAAACGAATTCAAATTACCTGCGATAATCACAAGAGCAGCCAATGTGTATGGTCCAGGTCAACAACTATATAGAATTATTCCAAGGACGATAATTTATTTACTAATGGGTAAGAAATTAAAATTACATGGTGGAGGTCAATCATCAAGGTCTTTTATACACATGGATGATGTTTCAAATGCTACACTTAAGATACTTTTGAATGGTTCTGTTGGTGAAACTTATCATATATCAACAAATAGAGTCCTTTCAATTAAGTCTTTAGTAGAGATTATTTGTAAAAAACTAAACAAATCATTTAATGAAAATGTTGAGGTGGCAGAAGAAAGAATTGGTAAAGATCAAGACTATCATTTAAATAGTGATAAGCTCAGAAAAGCATTAAGCTGGGAAGATAAGATTACATTAGAAATAGGCATAGATAGTTGTATCGAATGGGTTCAAAATAACTTTGATATTTTAAAAAATCAACATTTAGAATACATACATAAAAGGTAATATAAAGTGGGAAAAGAAATAGATTTACTTATAAATTATCCAAAAGCAAAAAGAGATTTGGATAGTAGAGCTTTAAATAAAACTTCTGAAGATAGACAAATTGCAAGAAAATTTGAATATGATTTTTTTGATGGAGATAGAAAACATGGCTACGGTGGCTTTAAATATATGCCAAAATTCTGGCAACCGGTTATTCCAACTTTTAAATCATATTGGAAACTTAATTCAGATAGCAAGGTTTTAGATGTTGGTTGTGCAAAAGGTTTTATGATGCACGATCTTATGGAGTCAGTAAAAGGAATAAATGTAAGTGGTATAGATATCTCAAATTATGCAATCAATAATTGTATTGAAAGTGTTAGAGATAAGGTACAAGTTGCCAATGCTAAAGAATTACCTTTTGATGACAAATCCTTTGATGTAGTAATTTCAATTAATACTATTCATAACCTAAATAGGGACGAATGTTTTGAAGCTCTGAGAGAAATTGAAAGAGTTTCAAAATCAAATTCATTTATTACAGTTGATGCTTATAGAAATGATGAGGAAAAAGAAAAAATGTATGCTTGGAATTTAACAGCAAAAACTATTATGTCAGTTGATGAATGGGTAGAATTCTTTGATAAAGCAGGTTATACTGGTGACTACTTTTGGTTTATTCCATGAAACAAGATCAAATAAATTTACTGTACGAAAAACTCTATTTAATTCGTTCTGTTGAAGAAGAAATTGCCAAAAGATATAGTGAGGGAAAAATGAGATGTCCAACTCATCTGTCAACTGGTCAGGAAGCAGTTTCTGCTGCATTTTCTTTAGCTGTTAATAAAGATGATTTTGCTGTAAGTACCCATCGAGGTCATGCTCATTACATTGGTAAAGGTGGAAATCTTAACTCAATGATTGCCGAGATATATGGAAAAGTTACTGGGTGCTCTCGAGGTAAGGGCGGGTCTATGCATTTGATTGATTTAGATGTGAACTTCATGGGAACATCAGCAATTGTAGGAAATAGTATCCCTATTGGCGTTGGAATTGCATTATCAATTCAAATAAAAAAACAGAAAAATAGAATAAGCTGTATATTTCTTGGTGATGGATCTGTCGAAGAAGGTGTATTTTATGAGTCACTAAATTTTGCGGCAATGAAGGAATTACCTGCATTATTTATATGTGAAAATAATTTATATTCTGTTTATAGCGGTTTAGATGTTAGACAGCCAAAAAAGAGGAATATTGCAAAACTTGCTGAATCTATTGGAGTTGATTCCTTATCATGTGATGGAAATGATGCTATTGAATGCTATAATGTTTTAGATGAAAATATAAAAAAAATTAAAAATGGTTCTGGGCCAAAATTTATTGAATTTTTTACTTATAGATGGAGAGAACACTGTGGCCCGAATTTTGATAATGATATAGGTTATCGTTCTGAGTCCGAATTCTTAGAATGGAAAAAAAAAGACCCATTAAATAATTTAAAAAAATCTCTTAACAGAAATGTAATTTTATCTATAGAAAAGAAAATTAATTTAGAAGTTCTAAGGGCTTTCGATTATGCTGAAAATAGTCCATTTCCGAGTAATCAAGAGGCATATATGGACGTTTATGCTGAAAATAATTTTGAATGACTAAAAAAACTTATTCAGACGCAATAAATGATGCTCTTCATTATTCTCTTTCAATAGATAAAAATTTACTTTGTTATGGATTAGGCGTTACTGATCCTAAAGCCGTCTTTGGAACAACAAAAAATCTTGAAAAAAAATTTGGAAAGAGTCGAGTATTCGATATGCCTACTTCTGAAAACGCTATGACTGGAGTAAGTATTGGAGCATCATTAAACGGCGTAAGGTCAGTTGTTACTCATCAAAGGCTTGATTTTTTTCTGTTAGCAATGGATCAATTAGTAAATTCAGCAGCAAAATATTTTTATATGTACGGTTCTAAGAAAAGTGTTCCAATTACTATAAGATTAATAATTGGGAGAGGTTGGGGACAAGGCCCAACCCACTCTCAAAATTTACAAGCCTGGTTTTCACACATACCAGGTCTAAAAGTTGTTATGCCAGCAACACCACAAGATGCAAAAACATTGCTAATAAGTTCTATATTTGATCCTAATCCTGTAATTTATTTAGAACACAGATGGCTGCACAATTCTGAAGGTAAAGTAAATATTGATAACACAATGGAAGTAATTGGAAGTGCAAAAATCTTAAAAGAAGGAACTGACATTACTATAGTTTCAATGTCTTATATGACAATAGAGTCGCTCCGAGCTGCAGATTTCCTATTAAAAGAACTAAAAATTAAAGCTGAAGTTATTGATTTAAGAAGTGTTAAACCAATAGACTGGCAAACTATATTTAAATCAGTAGAAAAAACTGGAAAATTAATAGTAGTTGACTCAGGATTTACAACTGGCTCCATAGCTGGAGAAATCATCGCTAGAACTACTATCGAAAAATTTAGTTTTATGAAAGTTTCTCCTCAGAGACTTGCTATGCCAGATATTCCAGAACCCACGAGCTTTGAACTTACAAAGGGTTTTTATATTACTTCAAAAGATATTGCAGAGCTAGTTATGAGAAAACTTGAAATAAAGATTCCTGAAACAATAAGCGAATTGAATGAGCCTCAATTTCATGATGTGCCTGGTCCATGGTTTAAAGGCCCTTTTTAATTTGATGACTAAAAAGAAAGTAGCAATAATAGGAAGTGGAAATATTGGAATTGATTTACTTATTAAAATTTTAAGGTCCGATTCTCTAGAATGTATTTTAGTTGCAGGAAAGGATTATTCCTCGAAAGGAATGCAGATAGCGAAAAAAAAGGGTGTCAACATATCTGATAAAAGTATTTCAGCTATAATGAAAATAAAAAATGAACTTGATGTTGTTTTTGATGCTACTTCTGCAACAGCTCACTTGAAGCATTCAAAATATTTAAAAAAAACAAATATTAAAGTTATAGATATGACACCGTCAGGAGTGGGGGAGGCTGTTGTACCAGTAATCAATAGAAATAAGCTTCATAAATCCAATAACGTGAATATGATTACTTGTGGCGGTCAAGCAAGTTTGCCAATCATAAATGCTATTTCAAATGTAGCAAAAGAAATAAATTATATTGAGGTTGTATCGAGCATCGCTTCAAAAAGTGCTGGGCCAGCCACCAGGGCAAATATCGATGAATACATTACATCTACTGAAAATGCGATAAAAATCTTTTCTAAAGCAAAAAAGTCTAAAGTTATTTTAATTTTAAATCCTGCAATTCCACCTATAAATATGCAGACTTCTATATCATTGGTTATGACAAATCCAGACATGGAGCAGATAAAAAAATCTGTGAGACATATAATTACTGAAGTAAAAAAATATGTACCTGGTTATGAGATCATATTAGAACCAACTGAGGTAGATAAGGGAAGAGTAATAGTCATGGTGAAAACAACCGGACTAGGAGATTATCTTCCCTCCTATGCTGGAAACTTAGATATAATTAATTCTGCAGCAATTGCTTTAGCCGAAAAATTGTAAATATTTTGAAATAATATATATTACTTATATGCACAAAGTAACTTTACAAGACTCTACATTAAGAGATGGTAATCATGCTATTAGGCATCAACTAACACTTGACCATGTTAAATCCTACTGTTCTGCAGCAAATGATTCAGGTGTACCTATAGTTGAAGTTGGTCACGGGAATGGTATTGGTGCGAGTTCACTTCAAGTTGGTATATCAAAAGAAGATGAGTTAAAAATGTTGAAAGTAGCTAGAAAAGGTCTGACTTCGTCAAAACTTGCAGTTCATATGATTCCTGGATTTGCAACTATTGATAGAAATCTTGCGCCTGCAATAGACGCTGGAGTGGATGTTGTGAGAATTGGGTGTCACTGTACTGAAGCTGATACTACAGAGAAATACATAAACTATATTAAAAAATCAAAATTAACTGCTGTTGGGAGCCTAATGATGAGTCATTCTGCTTCAAAAAAAGTCTTATTAGAAGAAGCTAAAAAATTCAGAGATTATGGTGCTGATGGTGTAAGTTTATATGACTCTGCAGGAGCCTATTTGCCAAGTGATGTAAAAGAAAAAGTTAGCTATTTGTCAAAAAATTTAGACATTGATGTTGGTTTTCATGCACATAACAATTTGAGTTTTGGGGTAGCCAATTCATTGGTTGCTGTAGAGTCTGGAGCAACAATAATTGATGCTGCGATTCTAGGATTTGGTGCAGGTTGTGGTAATGCTCAATTAGAAGTAATTGTAGCAGTATTTGAAAAAATGGGTATTTCAACAGGAATAGATTTGTATAGTATTTTGGACTGCGCTAAATTAGCTGAGAAATTATTTGTTAGAGAGATCCCATCGATTAAAGGAATTGGAATTGTAAGTGGACTAGCAGGCGTATTTTCTGGGTTCAGTAAGCATGTTTCTCATATAGCTGAGCAATATGATTTAGATGCAAGAGATATATTTTTTGAACTCGGTAAAAGAAAAGTTGTGGCTGGACAAGAGGATATAATTATAGAAGTTGCATCAGATCTTAAGAAATGATCATTTTAAAATGTTAAAAAAAAACTATGTCCTTGAAAAAATTACTAAAGATAATGACGTTTGCATAGGCACTTTCAGTATTATTCCGAGCATGGAAGCAGTAGATATTATTGCCTCAACAGGCCTTGATTTTATAATAATCGATGGTGAGCATGGGCCTATTTCATTCGAAAACATACAAAGAATGGTTATGGCATGTGAGAATAATAATGTTTCTCCTATTTTTAGAGTACCTAATGTTAATCAGAGTGATATTTTAAAGGCCCTTGATATTGGTGTTCATGGAGTGCAAGCACCAAATATTGAAACAAAAACTGACTTAGAAAATTTTATAACTTTTGGAAAGTATTCTGAAATAGGAAAAAGAGGATTTTCACCGTTTACGAGGGCAGGTGGCTATACACCCAAAAATTCAGATAGCCTAATTGTTCAAGGAAATCAAAATGTATTATTGATTGCGCAACTTGAAGGAAAATTAGCTATTGAAAACCTTAAGCTTCTTTTGAAAAACAATCAAATAGATATATTTTTTATTGGTTTATATGATTTATCATTACATTTAGGTAAGCCAGGACAGATTGATCATCCAGATGTATTGAGTACATTTAAATCTATTGCATCAGAAGTTATTGAAGCTGGTTTCAAATTAGGTTCTATAGCAAATAATTTTGAACAAATAGAATTTTTAATTAAAAATCATGTTCAATATTTAGCATACTCAGTTGACAGCTACATGCTAAAATATTCCTATAAAAACTTATTAGATAAAATATTAGAGAGGTGAGCATTTATGGATATGGGAATAAAAAATAAAATTGCTTTAGTAACTGGTGGTTGTTCAGGAATAGGACTAGCAATTGCAAAGTCATTAGCAAAAGAGGGAGCAAATGTTATAGTTACCTCTCGTGTAAAAGAAAAGATTGATAAAGCTATTGATGAATTGAATACTTTCAACACAGATAATTTTGGTATTGTCACCAATATCACTGAAATAGATGAGCCTACTAGAGTTTTTAATCAGTTAATAAATAAATATGGCACAATAGATATTGTTGTTAATAATGTTGGAGACACACTTGATATTCTCGACCCTTTTTGTTCAGAGGAAGATTGGAAAAGGTTATTTAGACTTATTATGGGAGTTGCAATCGAAATCAATAATCTAGCAATACCTGTCATGAGAAACAAAAAATGGGGTAGAATCGTAAATATTACCGCGGGAGCAAGCATGGAAAATAGTGGTCCTGTGCCTTATTCTTCTCTGAAAGCAGCATACACTGCTTATTCTAGGTCAATGGCAAGAGTATTAGCTCTCGAGAAATCTGGAATAGTAATGTCAGCTGTACTACCTGGAGTGGTAATAACAGAAGATGGACACTGGTCCAAAGTATTAAAGGAAAGACCTGAGCATGCAGAGAAATATCTAGAGGAAAGAACTGTCTTGAAGAGATTTGGCTATCCGGATGAAATAAGTCCAATTGTAACACTTATGTGTTCAGAGAATGCATCTTTTTGTATTGGAAGTGTTATTCCAGTAGAAGGTGGACAAGCTAAACATTACTTCCAAAAAGTTGATGATAATTAATTCTAGACAATGTCAAAAAAAATAAAAATTTCTGACTTAGTTATTAATAAACTAGTAACTTATGGAATAGATACTGTATTTGGTGTTACAGGAGGCGCAGTTGTTCATTTTTTTGACTCGATAAGCAAAAATAAAAAAATTTCTTCTGTATTTATGAATCACGAACAGGCAGCTTCTTTTGCATTAGAGTCATACGCCAAAAGCAGAAATACTTTTGGAGCTGGTATATTTACTACAGGACCCGGATCTACAAATGCATTAACAGGCTTAGCGGCGGCGTGGCTTGATTCAATACCTGCAATTTTTATATCAGGTCAAGCCAGGAGTAACTTAACTGTAAATGGTAGGCCTCTAAGACAAATAGGAACTCAAGAAATTGATATTGTAAGCATTGTTAAACCTATAACAAAATATGCAGTAACTGTAAGATCAGCGAAAGATGTATCTTATGAGATTGATAAAGGAATTTTTTTAGCTAAGAGTCAAAGACCTGGACCTGTTTGGATTGATATTCCAGTTGATATATCTTGGTCTTTTATAGACGAGTCAGCGCTGAAAATATATAAGACTCCAACAAACAACAATGATAGTACACTTGATAAAAAAATCATAAAAGATTTAGCTAAGCAATTATTAGAATCTGAGAGACCTATTATACTAGTTGGCTACGGTTGTAGATTATCATCGTCAGAAAAAAAACTTCTAAAGTTGATTAAAAAATATCAAATTCCTTTTTTGACTAGTTGGAATATGTGCGATTTCACTGAATTTCAACATCCTCTTAATGTTGGTAGACCCGGTATTTCTGGACAAAGGGGAGCAAATTTAGCTGTTCAAAACAGCGATTTACTGTTGTCACTTGGTTCACATTTAAATAACTCTATAACTGGAACATCATTCTCTTCATTCGCCCCAGATGCTAAAGTTGCAATAGTTGATATTGATAAAAATGAGTTGGATAACCTTAACATTAATGTCGAATTTAAAATTCAAGCTAACGTAAAAGATTTTTTAGAGATATTTTCTCATAACTTAGCCAATTTACCTTTACGCAATCAAACTAAAGCAAAAAATTGGCAAAATACAATTCATAAATATAAAAATTTAAATGAGATTGCTAGTAATTTTAAAAATCAAAAAAAATATGTGAATAGCTTTTACCTGAAATCATTAATTAGTAAATACTCAAAAGAGGATGCTGTATTTGTTATCGATGGTGGAGGAACAAATGTATATTCATCTTATCAATCACTAATAAATAAAAAAAATCAAAAACTACTTTTATCAACTGGACTTTGTTCTATGGGTTCAGGTATTCCTGAGGCTATTGGAGCACATTATGCTGACAAAAATAAAGAAATATTTTGTTTTGTTGGTGATGGAAGTTTTCCATTTAATATGCAGGAATTGCAACTTATAAAAAACCTGCAGCTCCCAATTAAAATTTTCGTATTTAATAATGATGGTTATACTTCTATCAAGACTACGCAGAAGGAATTTTTATCATCAAATTATATAGGTTCTGATAAACATGGTGGAGTTCATTTTCTTGAGGTTGAAAAGTCTGCAAAGAATTTTGGGTTAAAATATTTTTCGCTAAAAAGCCATGATGATACTCATAAAAATTTAAAAAAAATTTTAAAATCCAAAGCACCTTTTATTTGTGAGGTTTACATGTCAAAAGATGAAGAAATACAACCTAGACAGGGGTTCAAAAAAAATGAAGATGGCAGTTTCTCACCAAGACCACTTGAAGATATGTATCCTTTTTTACCAAGAAAATTATTTAACTCACTAATGGTTAGAAATGAAAATTTAAAAGATATTAAGCATCCAAATATTGGAAGAGAAATAAACTTATTAGAACGGTATCCACAATCAAGACGCTTATTTGATGAAAGAGGAAAAAGAAAACTTAGCGGAAAAGGTTATATTTCAATAAGGAAAAAGCAAAGTAATGATGAAATAGTATTTGATCAACTTTTATTAAAAAAAGCTAGAGAGTTTGGTAAAGCTTATTTCGATGGAGATCGTTTGTATGGTTATGGAGGTTACAAATATAATAAGAAATACTGGTACAAGGTTGCAGAGGATATTGTTAAATATTATAAACTTAATAATTCTAGTTCTGTTCTAGATGTTGGATGTGCAAAGGGATTTCTTTTACATGATTTGAAATTGATTTTGCCAAATTTAAAGGTTGCTGGAATAGATATTTCTTCTTATGCCATTAAAACCTCAGTTAAATCAATAAAAAAAGATTTACAAATTGCTAACGCAAATAAAATTCCATTTAAAGATAATACATTTGATTTAGTTTTATCTATAAATGCTCTAAGCGAATTGAATATTATTGATTGTCGAAGAGCTTTAAAAGAGATAGAAAGAGTGAAGAAAAAAGATTCATTCATCACAGTAAATTCGTGGGATAATCAAATACAAAAAACTAACTTTTATAAATGGAATGTAACTGGGATGACAAATAAATCAAAAAAAGAATGGTTAAAAATTTTTAAAGAAGAAAATTACTCTGGTGACTTCTACTGGTTTATAGCAGATTAATATGAATGATTATCTATCTTTAAAAAAATGCAATATCTGTCAAGGTGACGAACTCATAAACATTGTTGAATTGCCAAATTTGCCATTAACAGGACTATATTTGCCAAAAGAAAAAGTTAATAGCATTCCTTCATATGATAACTCATTTTTATTATGCAATGAATGTGGACATGGGCAATTAAAAAATGTTATCGACATGGAAATATTATATGACGAAACATACACGCATAGGAGTTCGACAAGTCCTATTTCTACTGCAGGAAATGACTTTTTTTTAAAATTCCTAAATGAAATCTGTGGAACCAAAAAATTTAAAAATATTTTAGAGGTTGGTTGCAATGATTTATATTTAATAAATAAAATTCAAGATAGAGCTAAATTTATAACTGGGATTGATCCAATTTGGAAAGATAACGATTTTCAGCACAATGAAAAAACAAAAATATTAGGAAAATTTATCCATGAATTAGAGCCTATTTCTGATTTTAAAGAAAAACCGGATCTAATAATTTCAGCACATACATTTGAGCACGTTAACGAAACTTATGAGCAATTTAAAATGATGCATGAACTAGCATCTGAAGAGTGTATTTTTATTATTGAGGTGCCATGTTTGGATACAATGATGAATATTAATCGCTATGACCAGATTTTTCATCAGCATCTACAATATTTAAGTCTAAGTTCAATGATCTATTTAATTAATAAACTTAATTGTACATACATAAATCATACATTCAATTTCTCTTACTGGGGCGGCACTATTTTGTTTGCTTTTAAGAAAGGTAGTTCTGAAGTTAAGTCAAAATCACAATTTGATTTAATTAAAGAAGTCAAAATAAAAGAAGAAATAAAAAGATTTAGAGAAAATATGATTAATATTACCAGCAAATTAAAGTCTTTAGAAGAAAATGTTTATGGATTTGGAGCTGCGCAAATGCTACCTATTTTAGCTTACCACATGGAGACTGATCTGAGTTTTTTCAAAGGAATAATTGACGATAACCCTGAAAGAATAGGAAAATATTTGCCAAGTTTAAATTCTCCAATTATCTCTGTTGATAATGTTGCCGAATTTAATAATTCATGTGTTTTTATATGCGCTTTAGACAGTTCAAGAAAAATTTTGAAAAGGCTTATCGATTTGACTCCTAGAAAAATTATAAATCCTATAAGTCTATTTTAAATTTTTTCTGAGATGTACGAAATCCCAAAAAAAATTCAGGCAGCGGTACTATTAAATACTAATAGGCCTCTAGAGATTTTATCGTTATCTGTTCCAAAATTAAAAAAAGGGCAAGTTTTAGTAAAAATTCTTTACAGTGGTGTTTGTAGAAGTCAGCTAATGGAATGTCGAGGAAATCGTGGAATTGATAAATGGCTTCCTCACATGATGGGTCATGAAGGATATGGAATCGTAATAGATGTGGGTCCAGGAGTAAAAAAGGTTTCAATAGCTGATGAGGTCATTCTTACCTGGATCAAGTGTGACGGGATTGATGCTGAGCCTGCCAGATACAAAAATAAGAGTACCTACATAAATTCAGGAAAGGTAACAACTTTTAGTAATTTTTCAATTGTTTCAGAAAATCGCACTATAAAAAAACCAAAGAGGATGCCAGAGAAAGTTGCATCCCTTTACGGTTGTGCCTTTCCCACCGGAGCTGGGATGGTTCTTAATGATATCAAATTCAAGAAGAACAATTTTATTTTGATATTAGGACTTGGTGGTATAGGAATGTCATCATTGATAGCTTTAAGAGCTATGGGTCACGAAAATATAATTGTTCTAGATACATCTAATAAGAAGTTAAAGATAGCTTCAAAAATGGGCGTTAAATTTACATTAAATGCTAAAAGTAAATTTAAAGAAAAACTCTATAAAATTACCGGTAATGGTGTTGATTATTGCATAGAGTCCGCAGGAACAACACAGTCAATTGAATTAGGTTTCAACCTTATTAATGATGCCGGTACACTATTATTTGCCTCTCATCCAAAAAATGAAGAAAAAATTCAATTATTTCCCCATGATCTAATTAGAGGTAAGAAAATATTTGGTTCGTGGGGTGGTGGAGTAAAACCAGATATAGATATCCAAAAGATTTATAATCTCTTTCAAAAATTTAGTGTACCTTATAATGATTTAATAAAAACATCTTATTCGTTAAGAGATATTAATACGGCACTTAATGACCTCGAGAAAGGAAAAGTTTTTAGACCTATAATCAAAATGGAACACAAATAAATTATTAATTAATATGTCAAAAAAAATAGTCAGCTTTGTATCAGGCCATTTTAATGTTCTACACCCAGGTCATTTAAGGCTTTTGAGATTTGCAAAACAGTTTAGTGACTATTTAATTGTTGCCGTCGAAAGCGATAGAATTGCGGGAGACACAGCCCACATTAAAGAGGAACTAAGATTAGAATACCTTAAAAACAACACCTGGGTAGATGAAGCATTTATTTTTGATGAGCCCATTGCGAAGATTGTAAATAAAATTAAACCTGATTATATAATTAAAGGTAAGGAGCATGAAGTAAAAGAGAATCCTGAACTGAAAATTCTTGAAAAATATGGTGGGAAATTAATTTTTAGTTCTGGGGAAACTACCTTTTCTAGTTATGATCTAATAAAAAAGGAATTTAATTTCATAGGTAATAATTCTATGTTTTTGCCAAAAGAATTTCTTAAGAGACATAAAATAGATGAAAATTTAATTAAGAATTTCGTAAATAATTTTTCTAGTCTTTCAGTATGCATAGTTGGCGATTTGATTATCGATGAATATGTGACATGTGAACCTTTGGGCATGTCTCAAGAAGATCCAACAATCGTAGTAACTCCAATTGATAACACAAAATTTTTAGGTGGTTCAGCAATTGTTGCTGCTCATGCCGCGGGGCTAGGTGCTAAAGTTGAATATATTTCAGTAATAGGAAATGATGATATAGCTACATTGGCAAAAGATATGCTCAGCCATCACAATATAAATGCAAATTTACTAACAGATAAAAATAGAAAAACTATTATAAAAAAAAGATATCGAAGCAATGGTAAAACTTTGCTCAGAGTAAACTCTTTACAGCAAAACGAGATTTCGTCTGAAATACAAGAAAAGATATTCTCAAAAGTTCAAAAAATTATTGATAATATAGATCTTTTAGTTTTTTCAGATTTTAATTATGGTTGTCTGCCTCAAAAATTAGTTGATAAAATCTCACATTTGGCAAAGAAAAAAAATGTTATAACTGCTGCCGATAGTCAATCATCATCGCAAATAGGAGATATTGAGCGTTTCAAAAACATGGATTTATTATTACCAACTGAGTATGAAGCGAGGCTAAGTCTCAAAAACAGAAAAGATGGGTTAGTAATTATTGCAGAAAAGATTCTTAAAAAAGCCAATGCAGCAAATGTAATCCTAAAGCTAGGACAGGAGGGTATAATAATTCAAACTAGAGACAATAAAACCAAATGGATCACAGATAGAATTAAAGCCCTAAATACAACTCCCAAGGATGTTGCTGGGGCAGGAGATTCAATGTTGATAACTGCTGCTATGACACTTGCTCTCAAAGGGAATGTATGGTCAGCAGCAATAATTGGTTCAATAGCTTCCTTTGTCCAGGTAGGAAGAGTAGGTAATAGTCCATTAAGCAAAGAAGAGCTTTTAAGAGAAGTAAAATAATGAAAGCAATACTACTATGTGCTGGCTTAGGGACTAGATTACGTCCACTTACCAACAAAACTCCAAAATGTTTAATGAAAATAAAAGGTAAACCACTATTACAGATATGGCTTGAGCAATTAACCAAAAATGGAGTAAATGAATTTCTCATAAATACACATCATTTAAGTAGTAAGATCAATGATTTTGTAAGAAAAAGTAAATATAGGGAAAAAATTACTGTAATGTATGAGGCAAATCTTTTAGGTACCGCAGGAACACTTTTATCTAATTCAAATTTCTTTAATCAAGAAGATGGTCTATTAATACATGCTGACAATTATTGTTCAGCTGATTTATATAAATTTATGAATTTCCATTTCAGTAGACCTAGAAATTGTGAAATCACAATGATGACCTTTAGAACTAACGAAGCTTCAAAATGTGGCATAGTTGTTACTGACAGTGACAATATTGTGAGAGAGTTTTACGAAAAAAAAAATAATCCACCTGGTAATCTAGCTAATGGAGCAATTTATATTTTGTCTAATAAAGCTCTTCAAGAAATTAAAAATAAATATTATAATGCTAAAGACTTTAGTCTTGAGATTATACCCGAATTTTTAAATAGAATTTATTCGTATGAAATAAATGAATTACTTATAGATATCGGAACTATTGAAAATTACAAAAAAGTAAATGAAATCAATTAAGACGTTACTCACATTAATTTTAGGATTAATAATAATTATTTTTGCAATTATATTGAGTCCCCTCATAAAGATTAGATTCGGATACATTATTACATCTAGAATTGGGCAGTTATGCTATAATCTCGATAACTACCTAAGTCACAAAAAAACAAACAATTTAGATGAATTAGCTATCTTCAATTATGATAAAAAAATTTCAAATAAATTGATATTTAAATTATTTTCTAAGAAAAAAAATATTATCTTTTCTAAGATAGCTTCATCACCTATAATTTTTTTAAAGACTATTTACCCACTAAAGTATCATAGTTTTCACTCTATTATAAAAGACAAAACGCAAAAAAATTTAAATTATCCTTTTATTTTTAGATACTTTATTTCACATATTGATATTCTCCATCCAAGAATTACAAATTATTCGATGATGCCGTCTAACATAAATTTAGATAAATTTAAATTTAAGGAATTAGGTCTTTTTCAAGAACTTAAAAAGGACAGGTTTATATGCTTCCATAATAGAGATGAAGCCTATCAAGTAATTAATGATGCAAATAATCATGATTTTAGAAATTTTGATTTTAATGATTACTCAAAAGCAATTGAATTATTAACAAATTTAAATATGTTTTCAGTAAGAATTGGTAGAAAGATCCTAAAACCTTTTGAAATCGAAAGTAAAAATTTCTTTGATATGACTGAGGAAAAATCATCTGAAATTATTGATATACAACTTATTAATGAGTGCCTTTTTTTTGTTGGAACAAATTCAGGTATTTCGAATGTATGTCGGATTATTAGGAAGCCTTCGGTTTTAATAAATTATATTCCATTTAAGTTAGCTGATCTCTCTGCATGGGCAAGCAATTCACTTTTTATTACAAAAAAATATTTTCTAAAAAAAGAAAGCAGATATATGAAATTCTTTGAAATGGATCAACTTAAATACAATATTCACTACAAGGGAAATTTTTTCTCTGATAATGAAATAGAAATTGTCAACAATAGTAAGGATGAAATTGCTGAGGCTATAAGTGAGATGTATTATAGAAAACTTGGTTTATGGAAAGATACTTTACATCAAGCCGAGCTACAAAAAAAATTTTGGAATTCAATGAAATGTGAGTCTGATAAAAATATTGTACGCAATGAACTTAAAATGTTTGTTGGTAGCAAATTCTTAGAAAGAAATAGTTATCTAATCTAGTTAAACTATGGAAAATAAATCTAATTTATCAGTATTTGCAAATTTCTTTATTGATACTGAGGAACGTTACTTGAGAATGGTTGATTCCTTCGAGACATTTAAAAATGTTAGA
>MDSV01039468.1_pt1 | contig 14960 bp, 12 predicted proteins | sample 810851 | NCBI WGS metagenome assembly MDSV01 (sample SAMN05326640, study PRJNA326480) | marine metagenome | isolation source: seawater | place: Atlantic Ocean: North East | collected 2012 | reverse complement strand
TAGTTTAATTTTTATATTTATTATTATAATTCTATATGTTGGCTTTAGGTCTATAATTTTAACCCAATCTTTTTCTGTTGTAATTATATAATCTGCACCTACAGCCCTAGCTTTCTTTTCTATATCTAATATGTTTTTTTTACTATAATTAAAGTGATCCTGAAATATACTATGTCCAATAATAGAAAAACCTAATTCTTCTACAGTTTTAATAAAAAATGATGAGTCTGCAATTCCAGATATTAAAAATACATCTTTGTTTTTATCTATAGGCTTAGAAGAAAAGTTATAAGTGCGTGATATATAATTGATTGTTTTAGTTTCGAATATTGGAATTTGCGTTTGCTCTAGTTTTTTATTTAAATAGGTATTTGCTTTTTGTTTTGTTATAAACAACATGTTTGATCTTTTTATGTTGCCCCACGGTTCTCTTAGGGTTCCATATGGTAATAATTTATGGTTTTTAATAGTATCGTTGCCATTAATCAGAACAATGTCCATATTTCTTCTGATAGATCTATGCTGGAAAGCATCATCTAAGATAATTATATCTGGGTTGAATGTTTTTATAATATAGTTTGCACCTCTAGTCCTATTATTATCAACGACAATAGGCACTGATTTAATTTGGGAAGAAACCATAAATGCTTCGTCGCCGCAATCTTCCCATTTGCATATTGGCCCTTCCCCCTTTGAAACTAAAACTGTACCAGACGTCTTTCTCAAATATCCCCGACTTAGTAGTGCAGTGCTGTATCCTTTTTTTATCAATATTGAAGAAATATAGATTGCAATAGGCGTTTTACCTGTTCCGCCAGAGGTTATATTGCCAATACTAATTACCATACAAGAAACTTGAGAACTAGCTGTGCCTACTAGATCGTAATATAGGTTTCTTAAAAATGTTGCTCCATAAAAAACCAGAGATAGTGGATAGTAAATAAGGCTGCGATAAATTGGATTTTTAGATAATATTTGCATATTGCAAATTAATTTTTTCTGTCTTTTTCATAGATTTTATAAAATCAACAAGGCATTCTTCAGTTTGGCTGTCAGTATTGTATTCTAATGGTTTTCCATATTCTATAAAAATTTTCCCAAATGGCTTTGCTAAATAAAAAGTATCCCAGTTTTTAAACTCCCAGTTTTTAGTTGAATAAACACTTACTGGTATGATATAGGAACCTGTTAATTGTGCGGCTCTGATTAGACCAGGTTTTGGTATTTTTCTTGGTCCGGTAGGCCCATCAGGGGTTATAAATAAAATAGAACCTGGTTTTTTTAGAGTTTTCAAAATTTTCTTAAAAGCTATGTTGCCCTTTTCTTTGCTAGATCCTCTAATCATGTTCCAACCCCAATTTGAAGCAATTCTAGATATTTCTTCTGCGTCATTATGTGTACCCGCTAGTGCATTAACTTTAAGATTTCTTAGATCATGAACTACAGATAATAAATGGCCATGCCAAACTGCAATTATAACTGATTTACCTTTATTAATTAGTTCTAAATAATTATTTCTCCCTCGGACATTTTTTTGGTTCAAGCCATATAGCGACTTTAGTACGGCGCTAGCAAGTAAAGTTTTAAGAGTAATTTTATACATTTATTATAATTATCAACTTAATTGTTAATAATAAGTTCGGCAATTCTATTATAGACTCCCGGTGTTCCCAACGATTCTTTTAAAAACGCAAAGTCCAAAATCATTTTTTCCCTTTTATTAGAATTTTTATCTAATAAGGGCAATAATTCGCTAATTATATTTTTTGGGGTCATATTGTGCTGTATGCATTCTGGTACTACTTGTTTATTCTCCATTATATTTACTATCGAAGAAAAATCAACTTTTACTAAGATTTTAGCCAACTGCCATGAAAAAAAGGAAAGCTTGTAGCATACAACCATTGGAGTTTCTTCTACTGCGCATTCTAGAGATGCTGTTCCTGAGCATACAATCGCAACATTAGATATTATCATTGCTTTTCTTGAGTTGCTTTCTATGCAATAATAATTAGGCAGTTGTGGCAATTTAATATTTGGTGACTTCCCAAGGAGTATTTGAATCTCAGGTTTTTCTTTCTTCAATAGTTCAACTGTTTTGATATAAATGGGTAAGTGCCTGTCTATTTCTTGTTGCCGGCTACCTGGAAACAAGCCGATTATTGGCTTGTTAATATCTAAGGCGTGCCTATCACAAAATGATTTGGTAGATTCATCAAAATGTTTTGTTTCTGCTAAAGGGTGTCCTAAATAGTTAACCGCAACGCCATTATTCTCGTACCAGGTTTTTTCAAATGGGAAAATTGAAATGTTTTTATCGATTATATTATTCAATATTTTCGTTCTATTCTTTTTCCATGCCCACGCTTGTGGTAGAATAAAATATGTAATAGGAATATTCAAATAATTTATTTTTTTTGCTAATCTTAAATTGAATCCTGGATAATCAATAAGAATAATTTTATCTGGTTTGGATTTTTTTATTATGTGTATTGTTCTCTTCATTATTATATACATTCGGGGTAAGTGTTTCAAAATTTCAAAAAACCCCATTATTGACAAGTTATCAATATGCTCAAGAATTTTCATGCCCTCATTTTTCATTAAATTACCACCATGCCCCATGAATGATGCTTTTGAGTCTAATGTTTTTATTGATTTTATCAATTTACTGCCATGCAAATCCCCAGATGGTTCGCCAGCTACAATAAAATATTTTTTTATTGATGAGCTCATTTATAAGATATTTTTTTAAAAATTACAGACCCATATAGGATTTTGAATAAATTATAAAAATAAAAATTAAGATATTTTGGAGGGTTCTTTTTTCAGCATTCAATGTATTTCTCAAGGATAAGGGATTGTTTTTGCCCCCACTTTTCCATGGGGTAAGTCGTGGTGCTAGTCTGGGTACATTTTTACAATAATTTGAATATTCAATATTAAACAATGAATTTAATGTTTCTTCCTCCAATGATATAATCATCCAGTATTGGAAAATAAAATAAAAGAATGTTACAAAAACCATTTCAAATAAAAATGGTCCACCTGCAAGTAATGCGACTCCACAATAAATAACGACATTGCCAAGATATAGCGGGTTTCGTGTCCTGGAATATGGTCCTGCTGTACACAGCGACGGAGCACCAACCTTTGTAGTTCTTGTAATTCCACCTGCATACCGGACGGCACTTATTCTTATATATTCTCCTAAAAAAATTAAAGCTAATCCAATATTTGAGTATGGGTAAATAGGTTTAGAAAAATATATTAAAGAAATTGCAAGAGGTACCGGTGTAAAACTTCGATATGAAAATAAAAAATTACGTATACCCATTAATTAATGTCCTGTGTTATTTGGTTTTGAATTTCTAATGCAACTTTAAGAGCATCTCTGCCATCCTTACCTGATACTATTGGTTTTTCTTTATTTTTAATAGATAAAATAAAATTTTTTAATTCCAGTTTTAATAAATCTACTTTTTCTATAGCGGGTTTTTCATATGCAATGTATTGCATTTTTTTATTGTATTCAAATGGTACAACCAAATCTGACATTTCCCCTCCTTCTTTATTGCCGATTACTTTATAGACCTCTGTTAAGCATGCTAGTAAGTCAATTGTTGCATATAGTTGGGGTTGAAATAGTTTTATTTTTCTTACTTCATCTTTAGCAATCCTGCTAGACATTATGCTGGCAACTGTTCCATCTTCAAAACGAATTCTAGCATGTGCTATATCAACTGAATCTGTTAATATGGATAGGCCTTTTGCTTGAATAGTTCTTACGGGATTGTTTACTAAAGATAGCAATATATCAATGTCATGTATCATTTTATCTAAAACCACGGGGACATCTGTTCCTCTTGATGTATATGGGGCCAACCTTTGAAGTTCAATAAACGTTGGTGCAATATTGTATGTTTTTAGGGCCAAAAGAGCAGGGTTCAGTCTTTCTATGTGACCAACTTGTATCAATACCTTTTTTTGTTTTGCTAGTTCAAGAAGTTCATCAGCCTCTTTTAATGTTTTGGTAATAGGTTTTTCTATAAAAATATGTTTTCCATTTTCAATACAAATTTTGGCAACAACGCTATGAAATTTTGTTGGTGTAACTATAGAAACGGCATCGACCTCTTTCAATAGTTTTATTAAGCTATCATAAAACGGGATATTATATCTTTCAGATATTTTTTTAGATCTTTTAATATCTGTATCAAAGATGCCTACGATATTTGTGCCGCTTAGTTTTTTATAGTGTTTAGCGTGGTGCTGCCCAAGATGACCAACGCCTATTACACCGACTTTTACAGGTTCATTTCTCATTATATGGTATAAAATTACACTAACAGACACCTAGATTAAACGCATTAAACAAAACATTATTATAAACTATTAAAAATCTTGCTTTTATTGATAACAAACACCAATTTTTGATATAATTCGAGGTATTAATGGAGTTTCAAAATGGCTAATGACATGAAAACGGGAATAGGTTTTCTAATTCCAGCAACTGGAGTTGTCGGTTTTTTCACTTCTCTCCTTATAGGGGAGTACTTAATAAGTATAATAATTGCCGTTCTGGGCATACTTGCTTGGTTCGTTTATATGCTAGTTATGGAGTCTCATATTCCTAAAGAAATGGGTAATATGATTATTCTTTTTGGTATTTTACTTTCTTTAGGAATATTCTTTGGATTTGGTGTGAGGCAAAATATGTGGGGAGGTATGGAGCTAGAATCGGAAGGTGCTATATTTTCATTGGTTATATTATTTTTTGCAATTCTTACTGGATTAAATTTTCGCAATCAACAAACTGCAATCTTTAGTTCTGGAGGTAAAACAAGTGGTTTATCTGAAGAGGACAGAGAGTTAGTTGTAAAGGCAATTAGTAACGCACAAGAATCAAAAGATTCATCTAGCAATGAAGATTCTAAGGTTATTATTGTAAAACAAGAATCAAAAAACTCAGACAATCAATCCCTGGAAGAAGAAAAACAAAAGCAAATAAACCAAGCAAATCCTAATGACCCTTACGGTATGGCTAATAACCCTTATTTTGCATATCCTCCAGAGTATTATTATGATGAAGAGGACGATGATGAATATGAAGACGAATGGGAAGAAGATGAAGAATGGGAAGAAGATGAAGATTAAAAATTCTTCTAGACATTAAATTTAAAAAAAACGCAATCCCCATCTTTTATAATATAATCTTTGCCTTCTTGTCTGATTAAGCCTCTGTTTTTAAGAATTTTTTCATTTCCATGCTTTATAATATCAGCGTAATTAAAAATGTCTGCTTTTATAAAGCCACGCTGGATATCACTGTGGATATTACCAGCAGCTTCTGGAGCAGTAGATTCATATGGAATTGTCCAAGACTTTACTTCTTTTTCTCCGCAAGTAAAAAAATTATGTAATTTTAATAAATTAAAACTTTCTTTAATTATTTTATTTAAACCTGGTTCATTGAGGTTGTACTCTATTAAAAATGGACCTTTTTCATTCTTTTTGAGTAATGATATTTCTTGTTCTATGGATCCACATAGCGATAAAACTTTTTCACTATGAATAGAAACATGATCTTTTAATGATAAAACATGATCGTTGTCCCGATCGTTAAGTATATCATTTTCACCAACATTAGCAACGTGAAGAACCGGTTTGTTGGTAAGAAGGTGCAGAGATTTTTTTAGTGCTTCTAGGTTTTCATCAAAAATAGTATATCTTGCGGGTATGCCATCTGAGCAATTTTTTAATAAAGATTCAATAACCTCAAGCATATTTTCTGAATTTTTATCACCTGTTCTAATTATTTTTTCTATTTTTTCCTTTCTTCTCTCTAGGGTAGATAAATCAGCCAAAAGCAACTCGGTATTTATTGTTTCTAGGTCTCTTACTGGATCAACGAGTTTATCTACATGGCTAATGTTATTATCTTCAAAGCACCTAACTACATGAATAATAGCTGATGTTTGACGAATTTGACCTAGAAACTGATTACCAAGGCCTTCACCTCTGCTGGCACCTTTTACTAGGCCAGCAATATCAATAAACTCAACGGTTGCTGGCGTGATTCTGGTTGGGTTGTATATCTTCCCTAAGTTATATAATCGTTCATCTGGCAATTCAACAATCCCAAGGTGTGAATCAATTGTACAGAACGGGTAGTTTTCTGCCGGTATCCCAGATTGAGTTAGGGCATTGAACAATGTTGATTTACCAACATTAGGTAATCCTACAATTCCACATTGAAGAGACATATGAATCCTTATATTATTTTAGAAGGAATCTTGGTTTGGATCCCCACCAAAATCATATGTCAAATTATTAAATAATCCCACTTGTAGGTTTCTTGCATAATATATAGTTCCATTGTTTGTACTAACAGTTCCATCAGCCCAGACCATTAATTTGCCATCGCGATCCAATAATCTTTTTATATCAATGTTATAAATTATTTTTGTGTGATATGGTCTTATTTGACCTTTAAACTTAACATCACCAACTCCAAGAGCTCTGCCCCTACCTTTCCCACCAATCCATGTTAAATAAAATCCTACAAGTTGCCAAAGACCGTCAAGGCCTAAGCATCCCGGCATAACAGGGTCTTCTTTAAAATGACATTGGAAGAACCATAGTTCTTGATTTATATCAAGCTCTGCAAGAATTTTACCTTTATTATATTTTCCGCCAGTATCAAATATTTCTAAAACACGATCAACCATTAACATTGGAGGAAGCGGCAGCTTGCCAGTATCATAATCGTGCAAGGTGCCTTCTGCACTTTTCATAAGTTCGTTTTTTGAGTAACTAGTTTTCTTTGACATTTTTATTAAAAATTAATAGGCGGACACTACGAAAATTTAGATGATAATAAAATGACAATTGATATCTAAAATAATCAGGTAAATTATATACTTAAATATGGAGAAAAAATGTCTAAATGGGTTCTTATATTGGGTGGTTCAACTGGGCATGGTGCAGAAACGGCTTTAAGGCTTGCTAATGATGGATATGGGATTATTTCATTTCATTTTGATCGTGGCGATGCAAAAAAGATAGCTCAGGAAAATATTCAAAAGATTAACGATATAACAAATGGTAATTGTCATTACTTCAATACTAATGCTGCTGCAATAGAAAACATCGAAAAATACATTCCAAAGATAAAAACAATAACAAATGGAAAACCTTTGAAATTATTACTTCATTCAATTGCGTTTGGGACAACAACAAACTTTTTTGGTGAAAAACCGGTAACTCAACGCCAAATGGACATGACAATTCATGTCATGGGAAATTCTCTTTTATATTGGACTCAAAAACTTTATGAAGAGAGCCTACTTGCTTCTGGTTCTAGAGTTGTAGGTCTTACTAGTGAGGGTAATTATCTTGCTATGGAGGGATATGGGCCTGTCAGTGTTGCTAAGGTTGCTATGGAAGCAATAATCCGTCAAATAGGTTGGGAATTAGGTAAAGTTGGTATTACTGCTAATGCTGTTCAGGCGGGAGTGACACCAACCCGAGCTTTAACAAAAATAACTGATAGATGGGAAAGTTGGGTGGAAAAAACCAAAAAACGTAATCCTATGAGGCGAACAACAACGCCTAAAGATGTTGCAGGTGTAATTTCATTGTTGTTGAACCCTGAAGCAGATTTTATTAATTGTTCTATAATATATTGTGACGGGGGAGAATCTAGATCTGGGGCTTTCTAGGATTTATATTAATAGACTAGATATTTGATCCTTGTTCTAGTTTTTCTTGGATTAATGTGATTAACTCGTGACAATCTTTGTTTGGAGAAATATCAAAGCTGCGCTTTGCTTCGCTCAAGGCATATTCCCACCAACCTTTTCTTGTATATGCTATGGCTAATTTGAGGTGTGCTGTGCCCAAAACTTGGAATTCGTTTCTGTTTAATTCACTTTGCTCTCCTCCATATAGCCTAGATACTTCACGATATTCCATTATTGCTTCATCGAGCAATCCCTTTTGCAAATACCAATTACCAAGGTTTAGATGTCTCGAAGGATCTTCTTTGGCGCACCCACTAATTGTGATTAGTAAAACGGTAAATGCAACCAGGTGCTTATGATATGTTATAAAAGCATTCATAATAAGGCTCTAATTTTTGGCCTTAGTTAAAGCAAAATCAAGAAGAATATCAACTAACATGGATTTTTTATTTTTTCACTTTTATTTAGGGTAGAATAGATTTTTTATAAAACCTATGCCTGACCAGTCATTCCAATAGAAGTATTGGCATCGAAACCAAGGGATTTAGTTGCTTGTTTCCACATTTGTTTTGCTGGGATACTAAGTAAAAAATCATCAGTTGTGTTTTGTACAAGCCAATCACCGTTTTCTAACTCTTTTTCTAATTGGCCACTAGACCAACCAGCATGACCAAGCATTAACTTAAATGGTGCATTGTTTTTTTCATTCAATTGTGTCAAAAAGCTCAGGTCGCTTGTTATGCATATTGAGTTAGATACGCAGATTGACTCTGGTGTTTTGTTGTTTGAAAGATGGATTATTAATCCTTTTTCTACTAAAACAGGTCCACCAAAGTAGATATCATCTTTTAGTGAATTATATTTTTTATCTAATGTAAATAGGTTGCCAAAAAAACTATTAAGCTTGGAATCATTAAATTGTTTATTAATAATTATACCCATTGTACCAGCGCGGCTATGTTCACATATATAAATGACAGATTTTGAAAAAAATGGATCTTTCATGTGGGGCATTGCAATAAGAAGTTGGTTTGTTAGGAAACTCACGTTGAAAAATAAGAATACTGTTTTCATCTTGCAACCTTTTGCATATAGTTAAAAAAACAAATCGTTTTAGTTGTGCAAAAATAAAAACTGTAAATTTTAGGATGCCCATTTTTAACAAATAAAATATAATGAAAAAGAAAAATGAAATTATTATAAGGGGTGCTAAGCAACACAATCTAAAAAATATTGATATAAATATTCCCAGAGATAGATTTGTAGTAATCACGGGCCTGTCAGGCTCTGGTAAGTCATCCTTAGCTTTTGATACTATTTATGCAGAGGGGCAGCGAAGGTATGTAGAGTCACTTTCATCATACGCTAGGCAATTTATAGGGTTAATGGAAAAACCTGAAGTTGATTCTATAGAGGGGCTATCACCTTCTATTTCGATTGAACAAAAAGCAACCGTAAGAAATCCAAGATCTACTGTTGGCACTGTAACAGAAATACATGATTATCTTCGGTTACTATATGCCCATATTGGGAAACCACATTGTTGGGAATGTGGTAAGGTAGTTGAAAAACAAACAGTGCAGCAGATTGTTGATGCTGTTTTGAAATTAAAACCAGGTACAAAAATTCATATTCTTGCTCCTTTAATTAGGGGAAGGAAGGGTGAGCATTTAAATGTAATTAACCAAGTACGCAAGGATGGTTTTATACGTATTCGTGTTAATGGTAAAATACACCCTATTGATAAAAAACTAAATATTAACAAAAAGAAGAAAAATACTATAGATATAGTTATTGATAGAATATTAATAAAAAACAATATTAAAGATAGATTGACAGAATCAATTGAACTCGCCCTTAAAATTGGTAAAGGGCTATTAATAATCAATGATCTCTCAGGTCGAGAATATCTCTTTTCTGAAAACCTTTCATGTGCAGATTGCCAGGTGTCTTTTGAAGAAATAGCTCCCAGGATGTTTTCATTTAATTCTCCATATGGTGCTTGTCAGATTTGTGACGGTCTTGGTTCTCATATGGAAGTTGATCCCAATATTATAGTTCCTGATAAGTCTAAAAGCTTAATACAAGGTGCTATTGTGCCGCTAGGAGAGCAGCCAAGAGGGAATTGGTATGGGGCAATCTTAAAGAGTCTTGCAAATCATTATAAATTTAATTTTACAACCCCTTGGATAAATCTTAGTCCAGGTGTGCGAAAAATCCTTCTTTATGGGACAGGCGATGAAAAAATAAAAATGGAATATAGTTCAAGCAAGTGGACAGGTACATATTCTGGTGGCTGGGAAGGGGCTATTAAAAATCTTATGAGAAGGTATACACAAACAAAATCATCAGGTATTAGAAAATGGATAGAGCAATTTATGAGTATGCGCCCATGTAATGGTTGTGGCGGTACCAGGCTTCAAAAACAAACACTTGCAGTGACTATTAATAACATTAATATTGGTAGGTTATCATCAAAGTCTGTAAAAGAATTGAAGTTTTTTTTTAATTCAATAAAACTCTCAAGTATAGACAAACAAATTGCTGATCAGATATTAAAAGAAATTTCTCAAAGATTGGATTTTTTAATTAATGTAGGTCTGGATTATTTAACCTTAGATAGATCAGCGGTAACCCTGTCAGGAGGGGAAGCTCAAAGGATAAGACTGGCAACTCAAATTGGTTCCCAGCTTGTTGGGGTTTTATATGTTTTAGATGAGCCATCGATTGGCCTTCATCCCCGTGATAATAAAAAATTGTTAGATACTTTAAAAAAATTACGAGATATAGGTAACTCAATTTTAGTTGTTGAACACGACCAAGAAACCATAGAATCAGCAGATTATGTTATAGATTTGGGGCCAAGAGCCGGGAAAGAAGGCGGTGAAATAACATATGCAGGAAATCCGAGTGATTTATACAAATCAAAAACATCTATTACTGGAAAGTATATAGCGGGTTTGAAAAAGATAGATATACCCAAAAGACGCAGAGATGGAGGGAATAAAAAAATTATAATAAAAGGTGCATCTGGGAATAATTTAAAATCTGTCGATATCGGTTTCCCCCTTGGTTGCTTTATTGCTGTTACAGGTGTATCAGGGAGCGGAAAAAGCACATTGGTTAATGAAACTCTTTACCCAATTTTATCAAAAAATCTGAATCGAGCTCATGCATATCCTTTAAAATATGATTCTATAGATGGCCTCCAATTTCTTGATAAAGTAGTTGAGATTGATCAAAAACCTATTGGTCGAACACCAAGGTCAAACCCAGCAACATACACTGGTGTTTTTACTCATATTAGAGATTTATTTTCAAAATTAGAAGAATCAAAGATAAGAGGCTATACGCCTGGAAGATTTTCATTTAATGTAAAGGGCGGCAGGTGTGAAACATGTCGTGGCGATGGAATAATTAAAATTGAAATGAATTTTTTACCTGATGTTTATGTCAAGTGTGAAGTTTGCATTGGGGCAAGATATAATAGAGAAACATTAGAAATCCATTACAAGGGAAAATCAATATCAGAAATATTAAATATGTCAGTGCTTGAAGCTCTTAAATTTTTTAAATCAATTCCCGCAATATATAAAAAATTAAAAACATTAAACGATGTTGGGCTCGGGTACATCCATCTTGGGCAGCAAGCCACTACTTTGTCAGGCGGAGAGGCGCAAAGAATTAAATTGGCAACAGAGCTTTCTAAGGTTTCAACTTCGAAAACTCTTTATATTCTAGATGAGCCTACGACTGGTCTGCATTTTGAAGATATTTGGATGTTGTTAAAGGTTTTGCAACGATTAGTAGATAGAAAAAATACAGTTATTGTTATTGAACATAACTTAGATGTAATTAAGGCAGTAGATTGGATAATAGACTTGGGTCCTGAAGGTGGTGAACATGGAGGCGAAATTATTGCAGAAGGCCCACCTGAGTATATTTCAATGAAAAAAGAATCTTATACAGGTTCATTTTTAAAAAATATTTTGAAAATTAAAGGATAAAACCATGAAAACACCACTATCCTTGGAAAGGGAATTTAAGTATTGGGAGATCACAAAAGATATTGTAGACCAGTGTATTGATATAATGCTTAATCTAAGGCAAAGCGGGCACCCCGGAGGCTCAAGGTCAAAAGTACATGCTATGATTGTAACTTTATTATCTGGTGTAATGAGATGGGATATTAGAGATGTGGGTAAAAGGTTTTCTGATCGATTTATATTAGTTGCTGGTCATTGTAACCCAGTAGTATATGCAACTTTAGCAGTATTAAACGAGGCGCTAAGAATTAAACATAGAGAAACTGGAGAAAGAAAATATAAGAACAATAAAGGCTCTAATTATCAACTTGTTTGGGAAGACTTACTCACTCTTCGTCAAAATGAGGGTTTGCCAGGCCACGCTGAGATGGAGGGGAAAACATTATTTTTTAAAGCAAACACAGGACCTAGTGGTCATGGATCTCCATTTGCTGCTGGAGCAGCTCTTGCTTTAAAGTTCTCAGGTGCTTCAGATGTGAAGGTCTTTGCATTTGAGGGTGAAGGGGGTTTTACTACAGGTGCCAGTCATGAAACAATTAACTCTGCTTGGGGGCTTGGACTAGGGAACTTAGTTTATTTTTTAGACTGGAATGATTTTGGAATAGATAGCCGTCCATTTAGTTCTATTATGTATGGCGGCCCAAGAGAGTGGTTTGGTTCTCATGGTTGGCATGTAGAGGGCGCAGAAGATGGCGAAGATTGGAGTCAAATTGTAGGTGCTTATTATAAGCTCCTTGTGAAAGAAGGTAATTCTAATATACCTAAAATAATCTATTCTAAAACAAGAAAGGGTCGAGGATACCATATTTATGATAGTAAGAGTCATGGATCCCCCCATAAACAAAATTCTGAATTGTTTTGGAGAACAAAAAAAGATTTTGCTGATATTTATAATATTGAATTTGATGGGTTCGGAGATGAAGCTAAGCCCAGCTGGGAAGGGCAAGTCGACCAAGCTACGGCATTATTTGAAAATGTTTTTAGCATAATGGAAAAAAACAAAGACTATGTTGACTATCTTTCAAGTAGACTAATTGAACTAGGTGACTCTGTTCCTCAAAATATAGAAACTTGTAAATTGTCTAAAGACCGAGCTGCTATTGATAAGAACTTTTTTGATTTGAAAAATTTACCCAATGATATATTTGCTAGTCCTGGAGAAACGCGGCCTAATCGTGAAGGTTTTTCAAAATTTGCAAGCTATTTAAATTCTTCATTCTTAAACAAGTATAAACGCCCATTGGTTCTAGCGATGAGCGCAGACTTAGCTGATTCAACAAATATTTCAGGATTTTCTAAGGGTTATGGAGGTGTTAGCGACAAAGGTCTTTACAATAAAAAGGATAACCAAGAAAGTCCTCTTTTTCCTCAAGGTATTACAGAGTTTACAAATGCTGGAATGATGGCCGGAGCTGCAACTGTAAATTTTTCACAAAACCCATATAGAGAATTCAATGGTTTCTTTGGAGCAGCTAGTACCTATGGTTCCTTTAGTTATCTTAAATATGGCCCTTTGCGACTATTTAGCCAATTAGCACAAGATTCTGATTTAAAAGTTGGGAAATTTATTTGGGTAGTTGGGCACTCTGGTCCAGAGACAGCTGAAGATAGTAGAACTCATTTTGGTATTTTTTCAACCGGAGTAACGCAACTTTTTCCAGAGGGACATATAATTAATTTGCACCCATGGGAATATAATGAGGTGGCTCCGGCTCTATCAGCTGCTATGAGTACTGATGTACCCTTAATTGCAATCCACCTAACAAGGCCGCCGATCAAAATACCTGATCGAAAAAAATTAAATATGGCTTCGCATATTGATTCCTCCAAGGGGGCATATATCATTCGAGATTATAATCATAAAAAAGAAAAAGAAGGATTAGTTATTGTTAGGGGTACAAGTTCTACAGATTCAACTTTAAAAATTATTGAGTCTTTAAATGATAATGGCCCAAATGTAAAAATAGTTGCCGCTATAAGCTGGATGCTGTTTCAAATGCAGTCAAAAAAATACCGTGAATCAATTATAAAAGAGCATGAGTGGAGCAACTCAATGATAATTACAAACACTTCAATAAAATTAATGAAAAATTGGATTGCCAATAATATTGTTGAAGAATATTCCTTATCCCCCGATCATGATAATAAATGGAGAACTGGTGGTAGTGTTGATCAAATTATTAAAGAATCAAAGCTTGATCCTAAAAGTGTGTACAATGGGATAAAAAAATTCGCACAAGAAAAAAGCAAAAGAGTAGAACTTTTAAAAAATAGCATAATTATTTGATTAAAGATAAGATATATAAAATTTTTCTTACAATCTTTACCTCGGCTAATTCAGATTGTATCTTTCAGCCTATATATAATATGATTTACATGCGGTTTATCAAATGACTGAAATCCATATAACAGATTCAACCCAATTCGAAGAAGATATTATAGCTGACACCACCCTTCGTCCGTCAAAATTTGATGATTTTGTTGGTCAAGATAGTTTAGTTGAAAATTTGAAATTATACATAGAGGCTTCTAATAAAAGAGGTGATTCATTAGATCATGTTTTACTCTTTGGTCCTCCCGGACTAGGTAAAACAACGCTTGCTAATATTGTATCTAAAGAATTATCCTCTAATATTAAACAGGCCTCTGGCCCAGTGGTAGAAAGAGCAGGCGACCTTGCAGGGATGATTACAAATCTAGGGCACAGGGATGTTTTTTTCATTGATGAAATTCATCGCCTTAATAGTAATGTAGAGGAGTATCTTTATTCTGCGATGGAGGACTTTACGATCGATATTATGATTGATAAAGGGCCAAGCGCACGTAGTGTTCAATTAAGTGTAGAGCCATTTACATTAATTGGAGCAACTACGAGACTAGGGAATTTAACTTCTCCTTTGAGAGATCGATTTGGAGTAGTTCTGCGAGTTGATTATTATGAGGCAAAAGAATTGTTTCATATTATAAATAGATCAGCTGCTATTTTGAATATAGAGATTACTGATGATGGAGCTATGGAGTTAGCCAGAAGGAGCAGGGGCACACCAAGATTGGCTAATCGTATATTAAGACGGACAAGAGATTTTGCTGAGGTTGGGGGTTCGGGAAGAATAGATATAGAGGTAGCAAAACATGCTTTACAAAAAATAGGAATAGACAGAGAGGGCTT
>MDSV01226988.1_pt1 | contig 14962 bp, 5 predicted proteins | sample 810851 | NCBI WGS metagenome assembly MDSV01 (sample SAMN05326640, study PRJNA326480) | marine metagenome | isolation source: seawater | place: Atlantic Ocean: North East | collected 2012 | reverse complement strand
GTGTGTGTGTACTGTGTACGTGTAAGCGCAGGCGCGCTATTCTAACATCAACAACCAAACTTGTGCATTCTTGCGGAGGGTGCTTCCCCCTTTTCTCAGACACACACACACACACGAGCGCGTGCCCCATCATCCGCGCGCGTGCGCGTCCACGCGCGCGATGCCCTCCACCAAAAAGACCCGCTCCTTCAAGAGCAGGACAATGTCGGGACTGCCGGGTGGTGGGATCTGCATCACTGGAGCCGGAGCCTTTTACGCCTGCCGAATGTGCGAGCTAAAAACATTGGTGTTGGACGTCGAGCCGGAAGACGATCTTCCGTGTGATGAGGTGCGCATCATTTGTGACAAGTTTGCCGGACGCGACGCCAGCATGAAGGAAAACATTGAACTGGCACAGCGCGCTTTCAAGGCGACACCGGGATCCACAGAAGACTTTCTGATGCGCGACCGGTGCAAGGTTGTCATGAACGCCGAGTGGAAACGCATGGTCAAAATCGGACAACGTTCCTGGGAACACATTGCGGACGAGCACAACCAGCTGCCCGTTGACACGGCCAAGCGTGCGGCGTTTCTTCAATGGATGACGCCCGTCAGTGGGATTCAGGCCTACTGCGCACACCGTCTTCGGCAGATGCATCCTCACAACACGGACGAGCTGAGGGATGCGTCGGAACACGTGGCTATTTTTTTCACCGATGCTCCCAAGTCAATGCCAGCATTCAGAGTCATGTTCATGGCAAGCTCTCGTGCCTATCAAGGCTGGTTGATCGTGGAACCAATGACCAAGGAGTGGTTTGCAATGCGCACCGACGAGCGTTCGGGCTGGATAGCGGGCGCGATGAACATCTCCGTCCGTGCCGCCAAGCAAATCAAGTCAGACGATCAAGGAAAGATTATCGAGAGGCAACACGTGCTGCCCGAGCACGGGCTGACGGAAAAGCATGTCGGGTTGGAGTGGTTGCGCTTTTACAATGCACGCCCGGTACTCGGAGACGTGCCACCGGGCCTTTCGCCTACAAACATGTACATGTTCATTCCTAATGACCCTCTGGGACGCCATGGTTGGTGCCCTACCAATTCCTACGAAGAGGCCCTAGCTAGCGGGGCGTTTCTCGACTCGGTCACTGATCTTGGATACACACGGAGCGATTCTACGCTTTTCAAGATGAACCTGGAGTTTAGCAACGAGGCCAGACTTGGACCGCTGGGAAGCGCGTGCATGCCGGCCTTTGACCGAGGCTGGGTATCGCGGTGGATTGTTGGGGTGACGCGGCCCGAACATGCCAACGAGTTCGACCTCCCGGTTGTGGCTTCGGAGGTGGTCATGACGCACAATTATGCAGATCCACACAACTGGGGTATGCAGGCCACCGACTGGACGATGACGTCCTACATCCAAACGAACTGGTTTAAGGCCAATCCGCCGCCGCTCCGGGAGGGCGTGTCAAACAAGGAGCGACTCAGCTGGTTCAAGGGGACGTGGCTGGCCGAGCTGCTCACGCATCACTGCCGTGCGATTGAAACGATGGTCAATGCGCGAGTAGCCGAGGCACAGCAGCGCATCGATGAGGAGGTGGAGCGGCAGAAGCGCAAAGAGTTGACGGCAAAGACGAACGCGTCAGCCTTTGAGCATGTCGCGGGACTCACAAGGACGCAGGTCGAAGAGCTCGCCGCAAGGGAGGCGGCGACGAGGTCCTCGTCCCCGTTGTCGTTTTCGGACGAGTCGATGTCAGACTCGGATCTGAGCTCCGAAGACGAACTCAGGACCGAATGTCGCGTGGCATCCGACAAGTTTGCTGAGCAGCGGGCCGCCGACAAGGACAAGGCACCAAACATGCCACCACCCATCGACCTCGCAAAGGGGTCGTTTTCGGATTGCATTCACGTCGTGCAGGAGAAGAAGACGACGGAGTGGAAGAAAAGGGAGGTGACGCCGGCGGTGGCGGCGGCGAGGGCGGCGGCGGACTGGGTGGAGCCGGCAATCGAGGCGGAGAGAAACATCCCGAAGATGCTGGATGTGGCCTCGGAGGCGCAGCAGGACGCGCTCGATCGGAACGACTCGCGCCAAGCGAAATGCTGGGCCATGGCGAGCGAGCTCCTCCAGCTGGAGCAGCGGTGCCCAGGGACGCTGGAGCAGCTGCCGGCGCCGCCGGCGGTGGCACCGTCCAAGCCCAAGTACACTCCCACGCCGGCGGCGGCTTTTGCGGCAGCGGTGGTGGCGGGCTCGGATTGGGCGACGGACCTCCAGAAGAAGCGGGCGATCGAGGGGGAGGCGATGCGGTGTTACACGGCCGCCACCATGATCCAAGCGGCCTGGCGCGGAATGTTCTTGCGGCGCAACTTTTTCCTCAACGGGATGCCCCCCGGGTTCATTCGTCGGTACGAGGCACTGTTTCGTGCCGAACTCGCCAAGGGCTTCTTTCAAGGAACGATCAATGGCAAACGAAAGGCACAGGCGGTACCGTCGCGCTTGACAAACGATGCCCAGGAGTGTGCCATGGCCATGGTGCTCGCCGGCATGGATCTCTCGTGGAAACAGGGCGCCAACTTGATCGAGGCGGCGCTGCGAATCAAGTGGATGGTACTCGTCGTGGACGATTACGTTCAGGTGGCACGAGGAAAAGCCAAACAGGAGACAACCAAACGTCTCGCCAACGTGCTTGAAAGAGTGGCCAAGGATGGCGGCAGCATGATGGAGCTGCGGCGCATGACAAACATACTCAGGTCGGACGATGTGACCAACAACAAGCTTGCGGAACGCGAATGCGAGGAAGGAAAACGGTGGAAGGTGTGGCTCACGTGGAGCGAGCCGGCGCTTCGCGAAGGGTACGTGAAGCGCTCGCCAGAGGAACAGGCACGGTTCAAATCCCGGGCAGAAAAGATGACCAAGGTCGAGAAGCTCATTGATTGCAAAGCAACGCAGCTGGCCAATGCCGCAAATGGGGTTGGAAAGACCTCGACCAGTCACGTGGTGCTTCCAAAGGATGGCTTCATCATCACCTGCATTGGCAGCACAAAGCAGTCCATTCTCGAGGCAGCCGCGGTGGGCATTGAAGCGGCGCGCAGTCTAAAGGATGAGACGCCACCGCCCCAAGAGACGACCCAAGAGGTGGTGCCGTCTTGGTGGGAAGAGAAGGAGGTTCCCCTACAGGCCCCGCTGGGGACAAAACGTGTGCATCATGCAACCAGCCCCCTGTTGCACAACACGAGCTGGGTCATCGGAAACTTGTGGCCAAAGCACGTGACCGAACGGGGAATCCCACCACGAGCCAACAATGTCATCGCGGAAGAGGGCCAAATCAAGTATGCAAAGGCGCATCCCCAATGGGAGGACATACGTTCTACCATCGCGGCGTGCAAGTCGTGTGGGTTGGTCAAAGACTGGAAGATCGTCTTCAGCTACACCATCAACGATAGCGGACACGAGATTGTGCCGCGCAACGTTCCAATGTTCATGGACAACTCCGTCGTCTGTGCATTCGTTTCGACCTTGGTGTCCGAGGTCACCCTTCCAGATGGCCGCGTGGATACGCTCACCTTCAAAAAGGACGATCCGATCGGTGACCAGATCGTCGAGATGCACCGTCTAAGAATTATCTGGCACACTCAAAAGGAAGCGATAGAGGACGAAAAGCAACGCGACGAAGCGGAACGAGCAAGCATGGCCGCCATGTCGCTCATGCTCGAGGAAGATCGGGAGCAGCTGCAAAAGGTCTCCAAGGCCAAAAAGAAGGCCGACGCAAAGCGTGCGCGCGACAAGGAGCAGGCGGAAAAGACACGCTTGGTACGCGAGGCGGCCGAGAGTGCCAAACAAGTGCTCGCGTCCAAGCAGGCCGCTGCGGCTGCGGCTCATGCCGAGGAGCAGCGCCGGCTTGCCAAGGCCAAAAAAGAGGAACGCGCGCGCGAGGAAGCGGCCAGGTTTGAAGCGGTGCTTGCCAGGAAGCAGGCTGCTGAGGCGGAGGCAGCAGCGGAAGCAGCGGCAGCAGAGGCCGCGGAAGCGGAGGCTGCGGAAAACGCCGCGCTCGTTGAAGCGTACGCTCTCAAGGAGGCGCAGGAGGCGGCCGAACGCGCGCAAGCCGAAGAGGCAGACCGTGTCCGCCTGGCCCAAGCGGAAATGATGTCCCGCCTCAGGGCCAACACGGTCCCGGCGCCAGTACCAGCGCCCGTGACCAATGGCAAAGGCCGTGGTCGCGCCAATGCGGGTCGTGGCGGCCGCGGCGGTCGCGGTAAAACCACCCCGGCACCGGCGCCTCCACCCAAACCCAAAGAAGATGACGATTCGAAGCTCTGTGTCGTCTGCGTCGAGGAAGACAAGTCACGCGTCTGCGTGCCGTGTGGGCACGTTTGCCTTTGCAGCAACTGTGCCACGAACAAGGCGATCAAGACCTGTCCAATGTGCCGCGCCGAGATCACGATGGTGATCCCGTACTTTTTCTAGTGTGTGTTTGCGTGTGTGTTTGCGTGTGTGAACGTGTTTTTTAAACTTGGAATTCATCAAGCACACTCACGACACCCAAACAAACGAAAGTCCTTGTACACCTGGGGCACCGGTCGATCGACCACCCGTGCGTCGAGAATGGCCAGTGCCACGGCGTACTGCGCGGGTCCCAGTGAGCTCATAGAAATGGGCCACCCTCCCGTCGTAGCACCGCTGAGAATGGTCTCTGCCTGCTTGGGAGAAACGCAATGCAATGAATTTGTCTTGCGAAAAAGCTCGGAGCCCTTGCCCGGCTTGTGGTGATGCTGGATCATGACCAGCTCGCCGATCTCGATAGGGTGCTCTATCCCATCGGCGTGGTAGCACGTGTCACGTTTTGTACACGCTTCAATCGTAATGCCCGGAGCCCCACGCATGCCAATTCACACGCACACACGCACCTATACACGCGTACACACACACACACACTCCGCAAGCATAGCGTATCTTTCGTAACTAACAATCTGCACACCAGCTCGGTGGGAACGAGGCGGCGATGGCTGCCGCCATCCAGACGACGCTCACTGGAAAGATCCAGCACCCGCGAATCGCGAGAAGGCGGCTCGCCCACGGACTCGATTCTTGCACGCCCCACGGCGTTCCAATTTGCGTGAGGTCGTCGGCCGTGCTGATGCCGTCCATCAACGCCGTCAGTCCGATGAGTACGGCAAACCAGACGTTTTTCTGATTGTACATGTGAGCAAGCATCGTGTGCATCGAGAGCACGCCAAGAATGTAAAAGGCAGCATAGAGCAAAAAGGACACGACCATGCTGGCAGTTTGGCAATACTTGGCAGATTGCGTTTGCCGCGCCTCGAGTTCGGGTCGCTCTTCCCGCAGATAGTACACCAACGGTCGGTAAAACGGCGTCATCTGCGCCAGTTGCGAATCGTTTGACAACTTGCTGCCCCTTCGACTCAGAAACAGCGCGATGGCCACGATGGCGAGGTTTAATGCCCACAAGTAAAAGGCAATGGCCACCGTAAAGTTGCCCATTCTCATGTCCGTTTCCTTGTGCTCCAAGCCGTACTCAAACACCAATGGACGACCGAGGTAGAGCGTCGAGATCACCACCATGTACAATGACGCGAGCAGGTGTCCGAATCGAAACCCGGGACCAAGCTCTCGCACAAGGGTGATCGTGCAACTCTCAAAGGTCCAATCCAGCGACAGATCGCCATTGAGCCAGCTAGAGAAGCGCACGGCGCAGAGCTCCGAAAACGTTGGCTGGGTTGTGCCAATGTATCGGCTCACGTCTCGTGCACAGTTTTCGTAACGCGCCGCGTACCAGGCCGTGCTCTCGTCCACTTCCACTAATCGGTTGACATCGTTTGGGACCCGCTTGCTCGCCATCAATGTACGTCGCGCACACGCGCACGCACCACGCACGCGTCCTCACGCCTCCTCGTCCCTTACACGGCTTTGAAGCGTGCCTAATTAGCACCAACCAGTGGCCTAGTGAGTGTGCAACCGCGCGTCTTGCGTCGTGTGCACGCGGATACTTTTGCGCTCGCGTGTGCCGCCATGGCCTCCGACACGGAGGACGACGACTACACGGATGATGCATTGCAGAGGGACGTGGCCAGCCTTCTCGACGTCCAGGACGACGGGAGTGGTGTCGATGCAAGCGTGCTCGCGCGTCGAACAGCCTTGCAGCAAGCGGCACTGCAAAAGGTGGAGGATGCCGCGGTTGCGGACGCGGTTGTAGATTTTGCCGGTCCTTCTCCGAATGGGAAAGCGCTGTGGAGGATTTGGATCAAGTACCTCTTCGAGAAGCGCAAGTCCGACCCGTTGCAGTTTGCACGCAACACGGATTGGCTCGAAGACTTGGACCCCCTCGTCGGACCACGAGACGCCATCCGGGCGCTGACCAATGGCTTTGAGCGCACGGACGATGGCGACATTGTGTGGGAGTACCTCGACGGCGAAGCGTTTCGCAGCGGTGAGCGACAGACGTGGAAGGACGACATGTCTATCGACCAGGTGTACGAATTGGTCCAAGGAGCGGCCAATTTTTTCAACGCAAACCAGCGCATTCGCCCCAAGCGCATCCCAAAAAACCAAGCCGAGCTTGGCGCCCTTCGCGCGCCAGTAGAAACCAAGGTCAATTCTGATGGTATCGAGAAAACGTACCAAGGCGGGGCGTCCAAGATCGATCGCGACGTCTTTGGCCGTCCGATCGAGGACCCAGCCAAGCTCGGTTTGCCCAAGATGGTGCCACACATGGATGCGGTCGGCACAAAGCTCAAGTATGCGCGCGTGCGCAGCGACAAGGGCACGCGCATCCTGCGCGATTACACTGGCAAGCCCGTTACGCGCGCGCGTGCATTCAAGGCAACGCCCGTGACGGGGTCGATTCGGCTGCAAATCATGTCGGTGCGCCTCAACGCACACAATTGGGAATGGATCTACTCCAGGCATCTCAAAAACGACCAGATGTTTGACACACCGAGCATGACGCCCTATCTGCACAATGAGGAGTTTGCGCGTGCCATTCCCGGCAAGTCAAAGCCAGAGAGGCTCAATCGCATGAACGAAACAGGCGCGGCCATCCCATTGCTGACACGTGGAACCCTTGGGTTTGATGGCGTCAGTCTGGCAAAGGGCAATGCCGAGGCCGCAAAGCCAAAACTGGCCATCATGAGCAAGGCCGACCTGGCACAACGCTGGACGGTGCAGTCTCTGCGCGGATTGCCACGGATGCGCTTCCACAAGGGGGAAATTCCCAAGAGCCTCCTAGAGGCCCCACCCGTCGATGCGGTACTCCAGGACCAAACCCCCGTAAAGTGCTATCTCGTCGACTCCCAAGGCGAGGTGCTCTGGAACACGGTCTTTGCAATCGACGATACGGAAATGTACGCAAACACATTTTACGGCGAGGCCAACGGGACCTATGACGATTTGCAGCTCGGTGTGCGCGGCTACGACTCGTGGGTCGAGGGACACGGCGCGGCTGCCGTCCTGGCCTCGACCGATGCCAACAATGCGGATGCTCGCCTCGAACTGGCCTTCAAAGGTCTGCCGCTCTACTTTGCAAGCGGCAAAGAGGTGACCAAGGGGTTGACGGGAACGCCGCCCAACAAGTACTTTGAGGATGTGCGCGTGCGCGAGGCCGGAACGAGCGGACCGGGGGATACTGGTCCCAACAAAGTGTATTCGGAAGTCTATCGTCAGCTCATGTGGGCACCGCTTCCCGTGAGCAGCATTCCTACCTTTCCAAGCAGCGGCAGTGCCTTCCGGACCAAGAGCGACCCGCAGGCGAAAGCCTTCACGATCCAGCAGCTACCGCGGTATCTCAACTTTGGCATCGAGACAGATGACCGAGCAGCCAGGCCGGTTGCTGAGGGCGCGCCCGCCGCGCAAGGCCCGTCTGCGCAATTCAGACCGACGGAATACCCACCTCCCATGCTCAACAAAAACGTGCACGTTCGCCTCTTGCAGCAGTACCCAGAGGTGGTCCTGTCCACCCGTGAGGACGTGCGCGGCCGGATTCCGCAAGCCAATGCCTTTTTGAAGACGCTTGGCAATCCCGAGACGTTCAAGCAGGAGGCGTGGTCTGCGGACAATCTGCCATACTATGATGCAGGGCGGCGCGGAGACGTCGCGTTGCGCGCGTTTGCCAAGCTGAAGAATCAAGAGGCTGGAGGCAATGCCGGGATGTGGACGCGCGCCAAAGAGGCGTGGCTTGAAGCCCTCGACCGCGACGAGTTTGCGCACCTGGCGCCCACAACCATTCGCGGCGCGATGGCGCGTTACATGGCCGAGCAAGCCAACGCGCTCGCCTACTACCGCATGGACGCAGAGGGACAAAACCCGCGCAAACTCAACACGTCGCACGTCAATGGACTGCAACAGCCAGGAGGTCTCTACTACTCGTGCCGCATCGATACGGACATCGGTGAGCGCAAGGGTGGACTCGACACCTTTCTTCCCATTTCCATGGAGGCGGGCGTGTTTGAGATTGCCGATCTGGGCCTGGCGCGCGGCGTGCACGACTACGTCTACACCCGTCCACAGGAGGCACCGGTCGTCGTCAATCCTCAGTTTGCGACTCGCGCCGGGCCGCCGCACTGGTGGCAACGTGAGGATGAGAAGCGGGAACAGGTTGCACCCGAGAGCGCGCTTCGTTATCACGAGATCCTCGCTGGGAATAATGTGCCATCCATTTGGGTGTCTTCGGAAGCCACTCCCGAGGTTGCGCGCGCAATCTACGACGAACTGCCATACATCCTCCCCAACGCCGGAGCGCGACGACCATTGTTTCCAACCGATCAGCTGCGCCGACTGGACACTGCCGAGGCCAGGCCCGAGCCGGTCAATCCACCGTCGCTGCATGCGAAGCTGGCATTGACTGTCAAAGGACGCTTTCCTGGAAAACTTCAGAGCCACTTCACGCCTACCAAACTGGTGCTCGGACCCGCGCTCGTCGATAGCGACAAGAACACGCTGCAGAGCGTCATGTTTGGCACGTGCTTCCCCGCTCGACCGGACGGTGCATCGAGAGAGGTTGGCCAGGCCATTGTGCAAGCCTTGCCACACCGACACGACCTGCGCGTGCCGTGCGTGCCGTTTTACCCAATGCGCCTCTCGAAGGAGGCGCGTGGTGCCGTTTGGGATCGGGTGCGCCGACTACAAGAGTCCGAGCGCACCAACGGATCGCCCGAGGTGGGGAAGCACTTTGAGACCGATGCAAAGTTTTACGCGTCTGAAACCGACGAGCGGCCTACGTCCTCCACCGACATGCCCGAGGCACTGCCTGTCGCTCGGACACGAGGTTACGAAGAGACGCGCAGGAAGATGGGCAAGGGCGCGTCGAAGACGCTCGTCACACCATTGTACGTGGTCGCGCTCGACTATGACGACTTTCAACAGGCCGTTGTCAATTGCGACATGGAATGGACCGAATTTTTCAATAACCACAAGGTGTACTTGGAGAACAAGGACCGGTTCATGATTGTGAAACACGAGGGCGGAGAACACCTCGAGGTGAATCCCACATGGGTTCGCCCAGACGACGAGGACCTGGGAGGCGATTGGAAGACGCACGATGGGCCATGGGGCGAGGCCGTTGCCGCGCTCGGAGTGCCGGTCGAAAGGGTGGAGCTCGCGAGGCGACCCAACACGCGCACGCGCGCCTCGTGGTTTGCCGACCGTGTGCGCTTTGGTGGGCGCCGCCCCGATGGTACAAACGTGGGGATTCCCGTCGACTTTGAATCCGAAGTGATCAAATGGGAAGCAATGCATGCTGCCTACGAGCGAGTGTCCAACGAGCTGAGTACTGCCTCGGTGCAAAACACGCAGATCAGGCATCGAATCGAATCGCTGCACACCGACTCGATGCGGCTGTGCTGGTCCTTGGCCAAGCTCAGCAGCCAGCCGACTCAAGACGCTGGCAATCTGTACAGCATCGACGGGGAGATTCCGCAGATTGGCGAAGCCGCCCTTCGGGAGCAGGGCATGTTCCTGCCTAGCTACCTCCAAACGGGCGAGGACATCTCGGTGTTGAGTGCCGAGGAGCTGGCCAAGCACCAACGTCTCTACATTCACACACAGTTCAACGACAACCTCGACTGTGCCTTTCACACAAATCAGCTCCAGGAGCTGTCCATGCGACTGCCGCTGGTTTCGATGCTGCTCAACACACTCGACCAGCTAAACAGTGTGCGTGAGCATACGCAGTGGCTTGCGCAGGCCCACGGAACACTCACGGGCGACACCGAGGCGCGTGACAGGAACGCGGCGCGTCTCCGAATGCGCCCACCGGTTCGACTCGAGTATTTGGACAGCCTTTGTGCCATGCCCGTCATGGAGTGGCCCACGGAGGGGCGCATGGACGATATAACTCGCAGGGCTGGTGCCACCGTTCACGCACTCTTGGTCACGCTGAAGAACAATGTCGTCGTGTGGAGTGCAATCCTCGAACGGGTCGAGGCGATTCAGCGGGACGATAATGTCCGCTACGAGGTTACCGACCCACACCTGATGGCGCACGCATCGTCCAATGCGAGCATTGTCAATACAATGATCGACATGAACGAAGACGATGCCATGAATCTGCATCCACTCAGCCACGCCATGCGCCCGGCACTCTACCTCGTCTTGGATGCGTGGGCTGCATTCATTTACGAGGGACGTCTCGCGGTCGTGCGCAAGGCCATGGAGGAGTGGGGAAATCCAGACTACTTTGCATCCAACGTGTCGGAAGAATTGGGACTCACAATCGAACAGGTGGAGCAGTCGGTGAAGGGCGCCTCTCCCGAGGCTCTCAAGCAGCCATTGGCGCGGCGCTACCTCACCGACTTGCGCTCGATGAGTCAGTTTTTTGGATTGGCCAAGGTCAACGACAACGTGGTCGCCCACCCGTTGCAATACGCGCGCGAGCTCGTGATTGTCGGCCAACTCCTCAAACAGCAATTCCGGTTTCTCCAGGACAACCCATCCCTCTTGTTTGGCAAGAGGGACATGCTTAACACGACTTGGGAGGACGAAAACAAGGACCTCGTCCTTGTAAAGACCACGGCCGACGCCTTTTCGCGCATCTTTCTCCTCGCCAAGGAGGGACCACGCAAAACCTTGGAAGATGGACTTGTCAGTCTGTTGGCTGGAGGGTTGGACGATGCGGAGCGAGCGAGGGTGCAAGAGGCAATGGGACAGATGCGAGGGCGCGTGATGATGCTACAGAGCCAGCGACAACTGAAGAGCCTTCCAGACCTGCCGAGCGATGTCGAGCCCACGGAGAGCATTCCAGACTTGATACTGTATGCCTTTGGGGTGATCGAAGGGTACGTGGACAGGGGCCAAACGGACCTTTCCATTCAGCTCCAGCAACAGCGCGAGGAAAGAGAACGCGCGTACAAGGTGAGGCAAATGCAACAGCGGCACAAGGCCTTGATCATTGTGGCCGCAAGGCTGTCGGAGGCGCACGGGGCGTTGCGCACCCAAGAGGTCGCCCTTTCAACCAAGCGCAACCTGCTCAGCGACACGCCCGAAAACCAGGAGGAGCGGACCACGCTGTCGGAGACACGGGAACGGGTCCTAACCTACATTGAAACACTGAAGACGCGCCGTAAGATGCTGTTTTCAATGTACGCGGTGGTGAACGCCTGCTTGGCCAAGGGTCCCAATGCCACTGCGAAGCTCTTTGATGCGCTTGTCAGAATTCGCAGGGCTGCGCAGCGGAGGAACGCGCGCAGGGCGCTTCCTGGCGACGATGGCACTCCTGGCCCCGTCGTGGGCGACGCTGCCGATGGTGCCGGTTCCAGCACGGACGGAGGTCTTGGCGCTGTCAGTGACCTCTTCGATGATCCCCTGCAGGCGTCAGGGTTGGGGGGAGAGGAGAGCACGATTGCTGAGCGCGCGCGAGCGGGAGCGAGGCAAGAGATCCAACGCGCAGTGCAGCGTGGCACAGCAACCGCGGAGGACTCCCTGGCCACCCTCATGGCAGAGGCCGAGGCGACCGAAGAAGCGATGACGGTGGTGGGTGGCATACGCAACGAGGCCGACCGGGCGATTGGGGTTCAGGATGCCGACGAGCTCTTGAGCGCCGCGGAAGACGCATTGGCAGGGATTCCAGAGGATGAGATGGCGGCATTGCGAAACATGTTGTTCGGCGCGATGCCACCGCCCGTGTTTGGACAAGGGTCTTTTGACGAGCGCACCCGCTTCGACGAATCAAACACGTCCATCTCGGCACCGCCACCTTCGCTTCCGCCATCGCCGCCTGGACCGGCCATTGGTCGGGCGGCGCCCTTTGAGATTCCGGACGCGCTTCGGCTACCGCCGTCCCTCATCAAAGACGCCAAGGATCTACCAAAGGATGGCGACGAGGCGCTGGACTGGGTAACCGAGAAGATGCGTGCAAACGACAAGCTGGAAGTGATGAAGACGTGGCTGCGGGAGCGCGCCGAGCAACTCGGTGAGGAGGCCGTCGCGCAGTGGGACGGACTGATTGCGCAGCTGGAGACGCAGCACGAGGCCCTAGGCAGCATGGCGCGCGACATTGAAATGGCGCTGCGTGACGAGGAGGTCAAGCTAACAACGCTGCAGCGCGCCGTCTCGGTCCTACGCACCTACCTCCAGTATCCCGAATTGGTTGACCCCGAGGGACACGCCAAGGAGGAGCGCGAGCAGCTCGAGCGGCTCAATGCCGAGCTGCGCCTCATTCCCTACACTGACGACGGAATGAGCGCCAAGGAGTACCGCGAACGGTTGCGGGGCATTGGGATCGAGTATCCTGAGGCATGCAACGACGACAACATCGACGAGATCGACTCGCGCGAGTTGCACGGCTGGAAGGGCCAGTACCGTCGACACGTGGCCAACATGATTCGCATACGGCGCACGGCCGACGGTGTTTACTCCTACCACCTCGACGCACTGCCACCCACGCCGCAGCAGTGGCTGGAGAGCTCCGACGCACGTCGTGCTCCAGGACCGCCGAGGGTGCCCGAACGCGATCCCGACGCCGAGGCAGAAGCGGAGTTGCTTCAGGCAAAGAGTCTGGCACAGGGCGTACAGGCCATCGTCGGTCCCGAGGAGCAGTGGACCGGAAGGACCGTTAGCCGCGCCGAGGAGCTGGTCCACACCGAGAAGACGCTCAAGGCCCTCCTGCTTGCCGATCGTGCCTTTTGGACCGATCCCCAGCAGTCGCTGTACGCACCGTTTGCGTTTGACTTTGACGGGATCGAGGCCTCCAATGTGATTCACGCGTAGGTGGTTGCGTGGTTTTTGCGCGCGTGTGTGTGTGTGTGTTTCTTGCGGAGCGTGGAGTTTTACACGCTCGCGCATCCAACGCGCTAACATGGGTCTCACAAGTTGCGTGCCTCAGTCCCCACAATTGACCGCCCCGCTGTTTTGGTCTGAGTACTGCGAGGCCTCAGGGGGCATCATGGCAGAAGCCGACGCTGCCTCCTCTTCACAAAGCGCAGAGGAGGAGCCACAGTCCACAACGTGGATGGACGAGGCCCTCGCCGCTGCGCATGAGATGGCACGGCTGCGGCCGGGAGAAGACCACGGTATTCTGTCGCGTGCCTATTTTGCAAGGGAACAGTTGCAACTCGTCCAAAAGTACCAGCGCATTTGCGCACGTCTCGAGCGCTACGGCGCCGAGCTATTGTCCAAGCGCACGCCGCTCGTTCCCGTGCATTTTCCAGTCACGCCACTTCCGAATACGCGACTGTCCATGGCGGAAGGCATCACGCGTTCCTTTGTGCTCTTTTGCCGACAGCTGCACGAGGTGACGCTCGTCGTTGCGCACGACCGACTTGCGCCCATTGCACCCGTGCCGATGACAAAGCTGGTGGCCTTTGTGCGAAGCATGGCAAACGATTTGTGGGCAGGCATGCAGGCCATCACCAATCGGGAGGAAACGGTACGCACTACGCGCGCGCGCCTTGTGCAGACGTGTGCCCAATTTGCCAGAGAATGTGTGCGCGAGGAACGCGTGGCGATCAACACCACACGTTCTCAATGCGACGCCTTGGCGTGCGCGCTGCGCGACTTTTTGGACAAGCGAAGACTCACCGAGCGCCAGATCAAGCGACACAAGAATGCGTGCGCGGCGCAAGCCACCATTTTGCGGACGTGGGTGCGTGGGCTCATTCGACGCGGTCACGGCGGTGCGCTACAGGCCTTGCGAAGCGGCTACACATTTGTCAATGCGATGAAGGACTCGGCACAGTCGTCGTCAAAATGGTGGATTGCAACGTCGGTTCAGAGCGTCGAAGAGGTTTTTAGGTGCATGCGCAGCGATGATCCTAAAGATGCCGAACTCGTTGCAAATGACGACTGGATTATTACGGCCTACGATGGGCTGTGTCGCGTCGGAGAGTGGCTGATGGCGCACGCGGTTGCCGAGGGCGACGAGTTGCGCTGGCTCGAGGAGCAGGACGAGGACGCGTCCTGCTGGTGCAGCACCCACATTGTTCGTGACACGCCCGAGGTGGCCATGACCGGGCAGGCACCACTGCTCCAGGCTCCGGGGCACCTGGGTGTCTTTTCCACGGGACGGCTGCGGTTGGCGGCGGCGCCACAACCGGTGGGGACAAGGTCCGTGCACGCAGAATTGGCAGGCGTGCGCATGGCGCATTTGCTGGGCACGCTGCTGCGCGAGGAGCACCTGATGCTCGACCGGCTCGGCAGCGACTATGCCAATCGCGTCGTCGTCTGCGAGTATTGCAAATACGAGCGTGCCGTATTGAGCATAGAAGCCGAAACGCTTGTGCCCTTGGGGCACCTCGTGCGTGTGCCCTATACGTCAGCAATCCCCGATCTTGCGACGGCGCGGATGGCGCAGCGCCAGCCGCACTCGCCATAGCCGGATAAGTGGTTCGCCGCTAACTCTTTGCTAGCACACCGCGTGTCCTCGAGTCGTGTTGTGTCTGTTCTGAGGTTATGGGTTCCATACCCGCCGGCAACGACCCCTTCATCGGGGGCAGCAAGACGCCCAATGCGCCGCCCCCGGCGCTGGGCGGCTCGATCGCCCCC
>MDSV01106894.1_pt1 | contig 14962 bp, 20 predicted proteins | sample 810851 | NCBI WGS metagenome assembly MDSV01 (sample SAMN05326640, study PRJNA326480) | marine metagenome | isolation source: seawater | place: Atlantic Ocean: North East | collected 2012 | reverse complement strand
CGGGGGACGGATTTGAACCGCCGACCTTCAGGTTATGAGCCTGACGAGCTACCAGACTGCTCCACCCCGCGATATTTAAATCCGGTTCCTCATCTTTTGCAGTTTTTTTGCTCTTTTAATATTTTCTTGTTTAATTCTTTTTTTCTTTTCAGAAGGTTTTTCATAAGTGTCTTTAAGTTTTACAACTTTAAAAAAACCATCTTTTTGTAGTTTTCTTTTTAACACCCTTAGTGCTTGCTCCAGATTATTGTCTTTTACTTCTATTTTAATAACTACCCCCTGTGAAAGTCGAACTCATTAACAGTTTTAATATACTTTGTCCACATAGAAATTAATATGGAGTCTTTGGTACTTTTTTTTCAAAATTATTTCTATAAGTTTTAAGTTTTTTTAAAATTTCTGGATATTTTGATGATAATATAGCTATGGCAAACAAAGCTGAATTAATAGCTCCAGCTTTTCCAATAGCAAAAGTAGCAACAGGAACACCTGCTGGCATTTGAGCAGTGGAAAGTAAACTATCTATACCTTTTAAAACACTTTCAATTGGAACACCTAAAACAGGAATTGTTGTTAGTGACGCGGTCACTCCAGCAAGATGTGCAGCACCACCCGCTGCAGCAATTATTACTTCAATTTTTTTATTTTCAGCTTCTTTAATAAATTTTTCTAATCTCTTTGGAGTCCTATGAGCAGAGATTACTCTTACATCATAATCAATTTCAAAAGATTTAAGTGTTTCACAACAATTTTTCATTATTTCCCAATCAGACTTACTACCCATTATCACACCAACTAGTTTATTTTTTTTCTTTTTCACTTTTTTTCCTTTCTCTATCAATTCTTCTTTTAGCTTTTTCTAATGCATCATATAAGTCACTTTGAGAGCATAAGTTTATTGCTACAGGATCTTTTGCACTTAAATTATTATAATTCCAGTAATTTTTTTTTCTAATAGATACAATTGTATTTTTAGTTGTTCCAACAAGTTTAGCAATCTGTGAATCTTTCAGTTCGGAATGATTTTTAATTAACCATAACACAGCATCAGGACGATCTTGTCTTTTTGATAATGGAATATATTTAGGTTTTTTTCTCTCTACCTTTGAAATTTCTATTTCTTTTTTATTTAATTGCAAAGATCTATTTATATCTTTTGATGCAAGTTCAATTTCATCCCTTGTAAGCTGACCTGCTAATATAGGGTTATAAGCTTTTATTCCTTTTGCAACCTCACCATCTGCTATACCTTGAATTTCAACTTCATGAAGATTACAAAATTCTGCAATTTGTCTAAAACTAAGTGATGTATTTTCTACTAGCCATACAGCTGTAGCTTTTGGCATTAAGGGAACTTCATTCATTTCGAAGATGATCTTAAATTTTGAAATTTTTTATTAAATTTACTTACTCTACCTTTGTCTAATACTTTCTGTTTACCACCAGTCCAAGCAGAATGAGATTTTGGATCTATTTCTAATTTCATAAGATCTCCTTCTTTTCCCCAAGTAGATTTTGTTTCAAATTGAGATCCATCTGTCATCTCAACTTTTATTGTATGGTATTCTGGATGTATTTTTTCTTTCATAATAACGAGCTTTATAGCAAAAAATTAAATTAAAACAAATAAATCTTCAAAAATTATTTGTTTAAAAGATCAATTAGATCAGTGTTTATATTTGTATTTGAAGCTATAATATTTTTATCTTCAATAAAATTAGAATTTCCATCAAAATCGGAAATAATTCCACCCGCTTCTTTAACAAGGATGATTCCAGCAGCTATATCCCAATAACTCAATCCTTTCTGAAAAAATCCATCAGCTCTACCAGCAGCTATGTATGCCATATCTAAAGATGCACTGCCCATTTTTCTTATAGGTGAATTGGCAAGTTTAGAAATTTTAATATAGTTATCAAATGAAATATTTTTATTTAAATCTTTATAAGATGGCCCTCCTGTTAAAATTAAACAATCTTCAAATTTTTTTCTTTTAGAAACTCTTAATCGGTGATTATTTAAATAGGAACCTTGATCTTTTTCTGCTAAAAAAATTTCATCTTTAATTGGATCAAAAATAACTCCACAAATAATTTCATTTTCTTTTTCAAGTGCTACTGAAATTGCAAAATGCGGTATGCCGTGTAAAAAATTTAGTGTTCCATCTATAGGATCTATGATCCATCTATAAGAAGAATTTTTTTTTATTTCTCCTATTTCTTCACTTAAAATAGAGTAATCAGGTCTAGATCTTTGAAGTTCAGATATTAAGGTTTCTTCAACTTTTTTATCTGCACTTGAAACAAAATCAGCAGGACCTTTAACGGAAACTTGAAGTTTTTCTATTTCACCAAAATCTCTTATTAATGATTTTGATGCTTTTTCACAAGCTTTAATAATTACATTCAAATTTGCTGAAATAATTTTCATTATTTAACTTTTTTTAAATATTCTAAGGTTCTAGTATCAATAATTATTTCATCTTCACTCTCAATAAATGGTGGTACTTGAATTTTTACATCATTTTCTATAATTGCTGGCTTATAAGATGAAGAAGCAGTTTGATTTTTTATAGCAGCATCAGTAGTTTTAACTTTACAAGTAATCGTAGTTGGAAGATCTACTGATAACGGATTTTCATCATGAAAATTAATTGTTACCTCGGTGTTTTCTTTCAATAACTTTCCTTTTTCTCCAATTTTAGATTTTTTTATTGAAATTTGTTCATAAGATACTTGTTCCATAAAATGATAATTTTCATCATCTTCGAATAAAAAGTTATATTTTTTTTCATCTAAAAGAGCTTTTTCAACTGTATCACTTGATCTGAATCTTTCATTTAGTTTTGTATTTTTATTAATACTTTTTAGTTCAACTTGGTTGAAAGCACCACCTTTGCCTGGTTTAACATGTTGTGTTTTTAAAACTTCCCATAAGTCATTATTATGCTCAAGTATCATTCCTACTCTAATTTCAGTTGCTGATATTTTCATTTATTTAATTTTTTTAATTGCCTGTTCTGGTTTAAGTTTTTTATTTTCCCAAATATATCCTGAGATAGCTAAAAAATCAGCATGGTTCAATAAAAGTTTTTTATAATTTGTATTATTTATACCTCCTATTGCAACTAAAGGCATATTGTATCTAGATTTATACCATTTTAGTGTGGATAAACTTGCTCTATATTTTACTTTTTTTGTTTGAGTTTTGAAAAAAGAGCCTATTGCCAAATAATTTATATTTTGTTTTATAGCATTTTTAATTAGAAATTTTGAGTTATGACAGGTAATTCCAATTATTTTTTTATTACCAAGAATTTTTCTTGCATTTTTAATACTCATATCTTTTTGACCCAGATGACACCCGTCAGAGTTTAATTTTTTTGCAAGTTTAGGATCATCATTAATTATAAAATTGACCTTGTGCTTTTTGCAGATTTTTTTTATCTTTTTTCCAATAGAAAATTTGTTTTTATATTTTTCTTTTTTTAATCGTAATTGAAAAAAATTTACTTTTTTTGATTTTAATACGCGATCTAGTTTAATATAAAAATCATTACTTTTAATTTTATTTGGAGAAATTAAGTAGATAAATCTCTTATTTAGCTTATTTTGACTCAAGTTCTTCTGACCATTTTCCTTGAGCCGCAAGAGTGCACATATTAGCTCTGTGGTTAAAGATATTTTGTGTACCCTTAATATTTTTTATGTCTTTTGACCAAAATTTAAGTGCACTTTGTTGTAGGGCTCTTCCATATGAGTAGGTCATAATAAAACTTGTATCATTATATTTATTAATTAAATTTAAATTTTTTGTAGCTTCTAGTTCGGTTTGTCCACCTGAAAGAAAAGCTATTCCAGGTACTTCTTTTGGAACACTTTCTTTTAAACAATTTAGAGTCATTTCAGCAATTTGTTTATTTTCATTTTTTCCCTCATTACTAGATCCGTGTAAAATCATATTTGGTTTTAAAATAATTCCATCCAATTTTAAATTGTTATTAGATAGTTGATAAAAAGTTTCTTCTAAAACCGTTTTAGTAATTTGATAACATGTATCAATATCGTGATCTCCGTCCATTAAAACTTCAGGCTCAACTATAGGAACCATATTTGCTTCTTGTACCAAAGCAGAATAGCGGCCTAAAGCATGTGCATTAGCTTTAATTGCCTCATGCGTTGGTAAATTATTTTTAGTTGATATTTTAAAAACACCTCTCCATTTTGTAAACCTTGCTCCTAAATCGTAATACTCTTTTAATCTCTCTCTTAATCCATCTAGTCCCTCAGTTATTGTTTCGTTGTTAGATAGAGCCAGTTTTTTTGCTCCTGTATCTACTTTTATTCCTGGAATAGCTCCTGAATTAGAAATTAATTCTGGTATTGATTTTTTTAAATTTGAATTTTGTTTAATTGTTTCATCATACAAAATTACACCACCAATACAGCTCTTCATACTATCAGAAGAAAAAAGTGTTTCTCGAAATAAAAGTCTATTTTCTACAGTTGATTTAACATTTACTCCCTCTAGCCTCTTTGTCATAGTTCCGGTACTTTCATCTGCAGCCAGAATACCTTTTCCATTGGATAAAATTTTTAAAGCTATATTATTTAATTCAGTCATAATTAATTTAAAGCCTTTATACCAGGTAGTTCTTTACCTTCAAGGTATTCTAAAAAAGCACCACCCGCAGTTGAAACAAAATCAAAATTATTAAAAACTCCAATATTATTTAATAAAGCAACCGTATCTCCTCCACCAGCAACAGAATAAATAGAATTCTTTTTATTTTTTTCAACTATTTTTTTTGCTATTTCATAACTTCCTTTGGCAAAATTTGGATTTTCAAAATACCCAGCTGGGCCGTTCCAAAGAACAGTATTGCTTGACTCAATTATATCATTAATTATTTTTATTGTTTTAGGACCAATATCTAAAATTAATTCATTTTTTAAAACTTTATTTATATTTTTTATTTCTGATATTCCATCCACATTTTTTCCAACAGCTACATCTACAGGAAATAAAATTTTGCAATTTTCTCTTTCTGACATTTCAAATAATTGCTTAATTATTTGATCACAATTTTCTTCTTTAATAGATTTACCAATTTCACAACCTTTATATTTAAGTATGTTATTAGCCATACCTCCAACAATTATAATATTATTAAATTTAGGTATTAAATTTTTAATAATATTAATTTTAGTAGAAATTTTTGAACCTCCAATAATACATGTTATTGGTTTTTTTATTTCCGATGTTAATTTATTTAGAGCATTTACTTCTAGATTTAACTGAAGTCCAGAATATGAAGGAAGAAATTTTGTAATTTTGTGAATTGAAGCATGTGATCTATGAGAACATGAAAAAGCATCATTTACATATATATCAGCTAGATTAGCTAATTTTTTAGCAAAATCATTATCATTTTCTTCTTCTTCTTTGTAAAACCTAAGGTTTTCAAGCATTATTATTTTTTCATTAGGACTATTAAATAAATTTTTAGAAACAATTTCATTTAAGTTTTGAGTAACCAATCTAATATTTTGATTAATTTTATTATTTAAATCTTCACAAATAGGTTTAAGAGAAAGTTCATTTATTATCTTGCCTTTTGGTCTTCCAACATGAGATAAAATTATAATTTTTGAATTATTTTTTAATAAAAATTTTAAAGTTGGAAGAATTTTGTCTATTCTATTAGTATCAGTAATTTTACCATTTTCTAATGGTACGTTTAAGTCAAGTCTTAATAATATTTTTTTTTGATTTAGATCAAGCTGATCTTGTATTTTTTTCATTAAGAAATTTTATGAACGTACTCAACTATATCACACATTCTATTTGAAAATCCCCATTCATTATCATACCAAGCAGAAATTTTACCCATATTTTTTCCAACCACGCTTGTTAAAGAAGCGTCTATAACGGCTGAAGCTGGATTGTGATTAAAATCAATAGATACAAGTTTTTCTGTAGTTATTTCTAAAATTTTTTTAGACTGTTTTTTAGAAGCTTCCACAAAAGCCTTATTTATCATTTCTTTGTTTATTTCTTTATTTGTACAAAAAACTAATTCTATTAAAGAAACATTAGGTGTTGGAACTCTCATTGCTACACCTTCAAGCTTACCTTTTAAAGATGGAATAATTTCACCAATTGCTTTAGAGGCCCCAGTTGATGTTGGCACAATAGACTGGCTAGCAGATCTTGCTCTTCTTGGATCTTTATGAGAATTATCCAATATTCTTTGATCACTAGTAAAGGCATGAATGGTTGTCATAAAACCTTTTTCAATTTTAAAACTTTCATTTATAACATTGGCAACAGGAGCTAAACAATTAGTTGTACAAGATGCTGCTGATATTATTTGATCAGTTTTAGCAAGTACGTTCTCGTTAACTCCAAACACAATTGTTTTATCTGCATTTTTACAAGGCGCTGAAACAATTACTTTTTTAGCACCGTTTTTTATGTGAGGAAGTAATTTTTCTTTTGAGTTAAATTTTCCAGTACATTCGAAAACATAATCAACATTATATTTTTTCCAATTAATATCTTCGATTTTAGATTCTTGAGAAAATGTAATTTTACTTTTATCAATAATTAAATGATTTTTATCATAGTTTATTTCTGCGTTGAATTTTCCATGCACCGAGTCATATTTTATTAATGAAGAGCTAGTTTCTAAATTAGATCTATTATTTATATGTTTAATATCTATATTATTATTTTTACTCTCAATAATAGAGCGCAACACCATTCTTCCAATTCTACCCATTCCATTAATTCCAACTTTTATAGTCATATTTAATTCTTTATTAGATTCTTGGTTTTTTTGGAAATTTTTTCTGAAATTAACCCAAAATGTTTATAAATCTCTTTATATGGTGCACTTTTTCCAAATTCATTAATTCCAAAAGTCAATCCATGTTCTCCAATATATTTTTTCCAACAATCAGTTGATCCTGCTTCAATTGATATTTTAAATTTTGTTTCCTCAAGAATTTTTTTCTTATAAGCCTTTGATTGCACATCAAAAATATCCTGGCAAGGTACTGATATAACTTTAGAATATATATTATTTTTGGCTAATTTATGACTAGTCTCAATAGCCAAATTTACCTCAGATCCACTTGCTAGTATGGTTAATTTGATTTTGTTATTTGTTCTTAGGACTTCATATGCTCCAAAGGCACATTTATTATAATCAGAATATTTCTTTCTAATTGGCTGGAGGTTTTGCCTAGTTAGAGATAATACACTTGGAGTTTTTAAACTTTTTAAAGCTAATTCCCAACATTCAATAGTTTCCATTCGATCGGCAGGTCTAAATACATTTAAATTAGGAATAGACCTTAAGCCAGACAATTGTTCTATCGGTTGGTGAGTTGGACCATCTTCTCCTAAGCCAATAGAGTCGTGAGTCATTACATAAATAACTTTTTGTTGCATTAATGCAGATAATCTTATTGAAGGTTTACAATAGTCAGTAAAGATTAAGAAAGTTCCTCCATAGGGTATAAATTGACTATGTAAAGCAATACCATTCATTATTCCACACATAGCATGCTCTCTAACACCATAGTGAATATAGTCTCCATTAAAATTTCCAGGTTTTATTATTTTTTGATATTTTGTTTTAGTATTGTTTGATCCAGCCAAATCAGCAGATCCTCCAATTAAATTGTTATTATTTTTTGTTAGTGCAGTTAAAACTAATTCAGAAGATTTTCTTGTTGCCAAACTTTTAGTTTCTTTAATTGCGTTTTGTTTTTCATTTTTTAATATTTTTGAAAAATTATTTTTTAATATCTTATTTATGTATTTTTTTTCAATTTTATAAAATTTGTTCCAATTTTTTTCAAGCTTTTCACCTTTGTTACCTATTTTTTTCCATTTACTTAAAATTTCAGTAGGAATTTGAAAAGGTTTATGCTTCCATTTTAATTTATTCCTTACTAATTTAATTTCATCTAATCCAAGTGGACTACCATGCGAAGATGCTTTACCTGATTTATTAGGTGAACCATAACCTATTGTTGTTTTGCAAGAAATTACAGTCGGTTTTTTTGCATTTTGAACTTTTTTCAATGATTTAAATATTTCTTTCTCATTATGACCATCAATTAAAATATAATCCCATCCATAACTTTCAAATCTTTTTTTATAATTATCTGAAACTGCAAGATTAGTTGGTCCATCAATTGATATTGAATTATTATCAAATAACATTACAAGATTTTTTAATTTTAAATGCCCTGCCAAACTCATTGATTCATGACTAATACCTTCCATTAAACAGCCATCTCCGGCTAACACATATGTTTTATGGTTAAATATTTTTTTACCAAATTTTTTTTTTAAAATTTCCTCTGCAATTGCAAAGCCCACGGAGTTAGCAATCCCTTGTCCTAATGGACCAGTTGTCGTTTCAATTCCAGTACCAGGATGATATTCAGGATGGCCAGCACAAATAGAATTTAATTGTCTAAAATTTTTAATATCTTTTAAAGAAATACTTTTATATCCAGTTAAATGCAGTAAAGAGTAAAGAAGCATTGAACCATGACCTGCAGATAAAACAAATCTATCTCTATTTAGCCAACTTGGATTTTTTGGATTAAACCTTAGGTAGTGTTTAAATAATATTGTTACAACATCAGCCATGCCCATGGGCATTCCAGGATGTCCAGAATTAGCTTTTTGAACCGCATCTATTGATAAAAATCTAATTGCATTAGACAAATCTTTAATTCCGTTACCCATGATAAAACCTTTGTAGACTTAGATGAATCAAATTAATAAATATGTTAAAATATATTTATAAATGAAAACTTTTGAAGAAAAAGAAAAAAAATTAGAAATTGCAATTTCTAAGCTAGATAATTTAGATGTTAATCTAGATGATTTAAAAAATACATTAAAGCAGCTTGTTAATCAAAAAAATCAATTAAAAATTGAAAATGAACAAATAGAAAATAAATATTCAATATTAATGAAAGAGCATAAAGGGTTAAAGGCACAAATTGATAAATTTAATTATGAAAATAATCAAAAACTTGAGAATCAAAGTGAATTTTCAAAAAAAATAGATGAATTGAACCAAGAAACAGATAGTTTAATAGATGAAATAGATAAATGGCAAATGTAAGTATTAAATTTAATGGAAAAGATTATCTTCTATCATGTGATGATGGTCAAGAGGATCACCTAATTGAACTTTCAGAATATTTAAATAAAAGATTTGAGAATTTAAAAACTGAATTAGGAAGTATTGGAGACAATAAACTGTTACTTTTATCTTCAATTAAAATTATTGATGAATATTACGAAACAAAAAAAAAAATAGAAGAAAAAAAAAAAGAATTTAACCTCTTATCAAATAAATTTAAAGAATTGAGATCCTTAGTTTTAGACTATAAAGAAACCAAAGATGAAGAAATTATAAAACTTAATAATGATTTAAATAATTTGAAAGAAATGATTGATAAGAATAAAAATGAATATGAATTAATGTTAGAAAAAACAACAGAGTCAATTGAAGCCTTTATAAAAAAAACGTCTCAAGATAAATCTGTACAGTAAATGATTTATGAAAAATCATTATTACGAAAAAAACTTTTAATTAAACGTAAGAAATTTTTTGATGAAAAAACAATTTTTCCATTTAATAAAATTATTAAAATAATAAATAAAAATTTTAAAAACAAAAAAATTTGCATAGCTGGATATTATCCAATTAATTATGAAGTAAGTGTACTTAGTTTTTTGTTAAAACTAAATATTAAAGGAATAAAAACCTGTTTACCTATAATACAAAAAAATCACAAAATGAAATTTGTTAAATGGTTACCAAATGAAGCACTATATTTAGATAATTATGGCATACCAGAACCAAAAAAAAATAATGAAACTTTACATCCAGATATAGTTTTGGTCCCATTAGTGGGATATGATAAAAATTTAAATAGATTGGGCTATGGAGCTGGATTTTATGATAGAGCACTAAAAATACTATCTTTAAATAAAAAAATTATAACTATTGGTATTGGTTTTTCGTTTCAAAAAACTTCTTATATTCCAATAAATAAAAATGATTTTACGTTAGATTATATTTTAAATGAAAAGGAATTAATTTATAAACAATAATATGAAAATTTTATTTCTTGGAGATGTTGTTGGCCCAGTAGGTTGTATTGCTATAAAAAAATTTTTACCAAATATAATAAAAAAAAATAAAATAGATTTTGTCATAGTCAATGGAGAAAATGCTGCTGATGAAGGTGTTGGTATAACTGAAAAAATAGCTAATAATTTGTTTGAGTCTGGAGTAAACGTAATTACAACTGGAAACCATGTATGGGATCAAAAAGAGACAATGGAACATATTTCTAAGGAAAATAGATTATTAAGACCTAAAAATATGATTGATCTCACACCAGGAAAAGGTTTTCAAATTTATAGTACTACAAATTCAATAAAAGTAGGTGTTTTGAATTTAATGGGAAATGTCTTCATGAAAAAATGTGAAAATGTTTTTAAGACGGTAGAAGATTTTTTAACAAAATATAAAATTAAAAAAGATATGGATTTTCTAGTTGTTGATTTTCACGGAGAAATAACTAGTGAAAAAATGGCAATGGGTCATTTATTTGATGGCAAAGCCACATTAGTTATTGGCACGCATACACATGTCCCAACTTCAGATCATCATATTTTAAAAGGTGGCACTGCATATCAAACAGATGCAGGTATGTGTGGAGATTATGATTCTGTTATTGGTATGGATAAAAATAATTCTCTAAATAGATTTTTTAAAAAAGAATCAAAAAAACATTTTCCATCAACTGGAGAAGCTAGTTTATGTGGCGTAATTATAGAAGGTGATAATAAAACAGGTTTAGCAAAATCAATAAAACAGTTTATTTTTGGTGGAATTTTAGAAGAAAGAATATAACTATGGCTGGGCATTCTCATTGGGCAGGAATTAAACACAAAAAAGGTAAAGCTGATAAACAGAGATCAAAAATATTTTCTAAACTTTCAAAAGAGATTACCGTAGCAGCGAAACTTGGTTCAAAAGACTCAGAAATGAATCCAAGATTAAGATCTGCAATTCAGGCTGCTAGATCTGCCAATGTACCAAAAGAAAACATAGAAAGAGCTGTAGCAAAATCAGATGTGAATAAAGATATAAATTTTGAGAATTTAAGATATGAAGGTTTTGGACCTGAAAAAATTGCAGTTGTAGTTGAAACGCTTACAGATAATAAAAATAGGACTGCTTCAAATATTAGAACAATTTTCCAAAAACATGGAGGTAACTTAGGAACACTTGGATCTGCTTCACATAATTTTAATCAATTAGGTGTAATACGAATAGATAAAAAAGAAATATCAGAGGAAAAGATATTAGAATTGGCGATTAAAGCAGGAGCAGACGAATGTATATCAACCAACGATATTTATGAGATATTTTGCAATAAAGAAGAGTTATATAAAGTAAAAAAAATAATAGAAGGAAAAATTATAAATTTTGTATTTACTGGCATAGAATGGATTCCTTTAAATAAAGTTGATATTACAAAAGATAAGATAGAGGTTACTCAAAATTTTTTTGATGCATTAGAAGACGATGAAGATGTTCAAAATTTTTTTACAAATATGAAAGAATTAAATATTACTTAATGATTATAGTAGGTATAGATCCAGGAGTAAGCGGAGCAATATGTTTTTTATTAAAAGGAAAAATAGTTGCTCTTTACGATATGCCAACGATGGTAGATGGTAAAAAAAATAAAAAGCAAGTAAATGGTGCCGAGATTACAAATATTCTAAATAATGAAATGATTAGAGATAAAGATATAAAAGTTGTTATAGAGCAAGTATCAGCAATGCCTGGGCAAGGAGTAACAAGTATGTTTAATTTTGGTCAATCATTTGGTGTTTTAAAAGGAATATGTGCAGCTCTTAAAATTCCAGTTCATTTCGTTAGACCAGCTAAATGGAAAAAACACTTTAATTTAATAAATAGTGAAAAGGATGCGAGTAGAACAAAAGTGATTGAGGCTTTTCCTTATATATCTTCACAATTGTCAAAAAAAAAGGACGGAAATAAAGCTGACGCAATACTAATAGCTCGATTTTTTTACGAAACATCAAGTAATTTGTAGTATTTATCTATAGTAAACTCTCCTTAAAAGTCTAAATCATGACACATTTTAATGTAAATTAAAAACTATGGAAGCAGATATAGCAACTCAAGCAGTGGGACTAGGTGGAAATACAGATTTTTCTTTATTAACATTATTTTTTAGAGCAGATTTTGTAGTCAAAAGTGTAATTGTAATTTTGATTGCAGCATCAATATTTTCTTGGGCTTTAATAGTAGATAAATATAAGCTTTTCAAAAAAATAAATATTAGTTCAGCTGCATTTGAAGAAAAATTTTGGAAATCTAAGTCTGCTGAATCTATTTATAATAGTATACCCGCTAATACATCAGATCCTATGTCTAAAATATTTAGATCAGGTATGAATGAAATGTTAAAATCGAAAACAAGAAGCTCCAATCAAAGTGAAAGAGTGGCACGAATTTTAGAAATTTCAACCGAACAAGAAATGTTAAATATAGAAAAATATTTTACTTTTTTAGCTACAGTAGGATCTACAGCACCGTTTATTGGTTTATTCGGAACTGTTTGGGGTATAATGAATTCGTTTCAATCAATAGCAATTTCTAGAAATACAAGTTTGGCAATCGTTGCTCCTGGGATAGCAGAAGCTTTATTTGCTACAGCCTTAGGTCTCTTAGCAGCTATACCAGCAGTAATTGCATATAATAAATTTAATAGTGATGCTAAAAAATATTTACAAAAAGTAGAGAATTTTTCAAAACGTTTTTTGTCAATCATTTAACTAAAAAATGGCTTTTAAAATAAATCGTTCATCAAAAGAACCAATGAGTGAAATAAATGTAACTCCATTTGTAGATGTAATGTTAGTTTTGTTGATAATATTTATGGTAACTGCGCCTTTCTTAACTGTTGGAGTTCAAGTAGATCTTCCCGAAAGTTCTGCGGATTCATTACCGGAAGAACAAGAACCTTTAACTTTATCAATAAACTCAAAAGGGGAAATTTTTATACAAGAAAGCCAGGTTGAGTTTGATAAAATTATAGCAAAGATATTAGCAGTAGCCAAAAATAGAACTGATACCAGGATTTATGTTAGAGGAGATAAAACAATTAATTATGGAAGAGTTCTTGAAGTAATGGGCATGCTTTCTGGTTCGGGATTTACAAAAGTTGCACTTATTTCAGAACCTTATAAAGGAAGATAATTTAGATTATAATGTCTAAAAGTATTTTAATTTCTACTTTTTTTCATATTTTTATGATCATACTGACTGCATTAAGTTTACCTTTTATGAAAAGAGCACCTTTAGATTTACCACCTATAGTTTCTGTTGAGTTAATTCAAATTACCGATAAAACAAATATATCATATGCCCCTAAAGCAAAAAAAATATTAGAAAAGATAAAAAAAAAGAAGAAAGAATAGTCTCTGAACAAGCTCCACCAAAAAAAGTAAAAAAAGAAAAACCAGATGCTGTACCTTTACCAGATAAAAAAATAGAAAAAGAAGTGAAAATAGAAACTGATAAGCAAAATCCTGAAAAAATAGAAACTGAAGTAAAACAAGTGTCAGAATTTGAAAAAAAAGATATTTTTGATCCAAACCAAATAGCTGCATTAATAGATAAATCAAAAGAAGAATATGCGGAAAACATAAAAAAAGACGATAAAATTACCCAAAGCCAAGATAAATCAATTGTTAATTCTTCCCTAACATTAAGTGAAGAGGATGCTTTAAAAGCACAAATTTTTGGCTGTTGGAGTGTTCCGTTAGGTTTGCCATTTAATGAAGATTTATTAGTTAGAATAAAACTAAAATTGAATCCAGACGGAACTATAAGCAAATCTGAAATATTAGATCATGCAAGAATGAACAGGCCTGGTCAAAGTTTTTATAAAGTTCTGGCAGAAAGTGCTTTACGTGCCGTAAAACTATGCCAACCATTAAGAGTACCAACTACTGGCTATGAAAGATGGAAAGATATACAATTAAATTTTGATGCAAATGAAATGTTAAAAGGGTAAGAAAGTAAAATTAATGAAAAAAATAATTTTAAAAGTTTTTTTAATTCTATCTATATTTATTACAAATGTAGAAGCTTTAATTGAGGTTGATATTACTAGAGGTAATTTAAATCCTTTACCAGTAGCAGTTTCCCCATTATTTGTTGATAAGACATCAGAGCAAAAAATTTCTAAAGAACTAAATAATTTAAAGGTAGGGTTAGAAATTTCAAATATAATTGAAAATAATTTAAGAAAAACTGGTTTATTCAATCCTTTAAAAAAAGATGCGTTTATTCAAAAACCAGATATTGCACATCTAAAACCAAGGTTTGAAGATTGGCAATTAATTAAAGCACAAGCGCTGATAACAGGAAAAGTTGAATTTGTAGAAAATAATTTAAGAGTTGAATTTAGGTTATGGGATATTTTAGCAGGTAGAGAGATTCTTGCATTAGCTTTTACAACAGTTCCAAATAACTGGAGAAGAATTGGACATATAATAACAGATAAAGTTTATCAGCGACTAACTGGAGAAGAGGGATATTTTGATACAAGAATTATTTATGTTGCTGAAGAAGGTCCAAAAACTAAAAGAATAAAAAAATTAGCTATCATGGATCAAGATGGAGCAAATACAAAATATTTAACTTTAGGTAATGAATTAGTTTTAACACCAAGATTTAATCCAACAAATCAAATGGTAACTTATTTATCTTATTTTAGAAACTTGCCTAGAGTATATTTATTAGATATTGAAACAGGGGTTCAGGAAGTTGTAGGTCAATTTCCCGGAATGACATTTGCCCCAAGAT
>MDSV01003634.1_pt1 | contig 14962 bp, 13 predicted proteins | sample 810851 | NCBI WGS metagenome assembly MDSV01 (sample SAMN05326640, study PRJNA326480) | marine metagenome | isolation source: seawater | place: Atlantic Ocean: North East | collected 2012 | reverse complement strand
CATCCACCGCGGCCACAGAGTCCTCACAGTCCTGAATGGTCGTCATGGCGGACTCGGCGACCACATCTTTCACGCCCGCCGGGTTTACCGCACCCACCGGATCGTTTCGATCAATCAAAATATCCAGATGCAGACCATTGTGCTGCAGCAAAATACTGCTGGGGTCTTCTTCTCCAACAAAGCCAAAAAACTGCGACTCATCCTTTAGTGCCGTATTACCGCCATCGGCTAAAATGCACCGCAAGTGGGCAACACCGTCAGAATCCATGCCAATGCCATAACTCACCACATCACCGTGACTGCCATGGGCCAAGGGGGTTACTTCGTCGAGAATCTGCTGGACTCGCGCTACGACCAACTCGCCCCGAGCCGGGTTGTAACTGCTACCTTTTTCTCGGCCCGGTTCTTCAGCAATGATGTCCGTACCATAAAAGGCATCGTACAAACTACCCCAACGAGCATTCGCCGCGTTCAGCGCATAACGTGCGTTCATGACCGGCACCACCAGTTGGGGGCCCGCGAGCGCGGCAATTTCGCGGTCGACGTTACTGACTTGAATCGAAAAGTCTGCTGGCTCGGGCAACAAATAACCAATGGACTGCAAGAAGGCTTTGTACTCGGCTTCGTTGATCGGTTGACCCTTGCGGGCCAAATGCCAGTCGTCGATCTGTTTTTGCAGGCTTTCACGCACAGCGAGCAGCTCACGATTCACAGGGCCCAGTTCTTTCAGACAGGTCTCAAAACCCGCCCAAAAGGCTTCCACACTGACGCCAGTACCGGGTGCAACTTGATCCGCTACAAATGCATCCAATTGAGCGGCGATTTGCAATTCGCCGCGATTCACTCTGCTTTGAGACATCTTTTTTCCTGTCTGGGGATAAAACAGCGCGCAGTATATCGCCACCGGAATGCAAATGGCTGGAATACCACCCATGCGTTTTTTTCACTACTTATGCCTCGGTATTCGGCAATAAGGTGATCCATGCTACTGTCATTGCAACCATTCAGACTCGGGTATTGGGGGGATTTGATGAGCGGACGTCTTGCAGGTAAGCGCGTGTTGGTCACACAGGCTGAAGACTACATGGGGCCAGCGACCATCGAACTGTTTCGTGAAGAAGGAGCAGATGTCATTGCAGACAATTCGGATTTGACTCAGCCAGACCGCTGCGAGGAACTCATCAGCAGCAGTGGCGAAATCGATGTGCTGATCGCGAACCTGGCCTCACCGAATTTCACCGGCATACCGGTTACCGAGCTGGCTGCAGACGATTGGCACTGCACCTTTGACATGATGGTGCACCCGCTGCACCGCCTGTGTCAGGCCGTCCTGCCGCAAATGATCGCAAAGCAGGCCGGTAAAATTGTCGTCTTTGGCAGTGCTACTGCTCTGAAAGGCATGCCGACGGTGACCGCCTACAGCGCCGCACGAGCCGCCCAGAGCGGTTACATCCGATCGCTGGGCGTCGAGGTCGCCAAGCACAACATACAAGCCAACTTGATCGCGCAAAACTACGTGGAAAATCCGGTCTATTATCCGCCCCAACTGCGTGAAAAAGAGTCCTTCCAAAAGTCTTTGGCGCGGCAAGTACCCTTGGGTAGATTGGCGACCGCCAGAGAGGACGCGTTGTTCGCGCTGTTTTTAGCCTCACAAGAAAGCAATTTTTTCGTTGGTCAGTCCATTCCGTTCAGCGGCGGTTGGACCCAGTAGTCCCGAACCGTTTGTTTTTAGTGGACATACGCCACGGCGAAACTCAGGATAAGCTGTATACATAACCAGTTAGAGAGAGCCGATGCAGCGTTTGGGGCGGCGAGTTAAGCGCAGAATACGTGCCGGTCAGCGCGTCATCATGCAACGTCAGGAGCTGTGTGCCCATTTTGGTATCGATAACGACAAACTCGAGGCGCTGCTGCTTGAACGAGAACTGCCGTTTCACAAAGACTCGAACGGTCAGATCTGGGCTTCTATCGACGCAAAGACGACGACAGCAGGGCCGCATTGACGCTTCCGTCATGTAGACTCGTTGCTCTGAGCATACGAATGGAATCAGGAGGGGTTCGTGAAGTATTTGCATACCATGGTCAGGGTTACTGACATCGACAAATCATTGGCATTCTATTGCCAGGCGCTTGGGCTGACGGAGCTTAAGCGCTACGACAGCGAAGAAGGCCGTTTTACTCTGGTCTTTCTTGCCGCCGAGGGAGACGAAGAAGCGCAGGTTGAACTGACCCACAACTGGGATCCAGAACCTTACGACGGCGGGCGTAACTTCGGCCATCTGGCCTATAGTGTTGAAGACATTTACGCCACCTGCCAGCGACTGGCAGATAACGGCGTCGTGATCAATCGTCCGCCCAGAGATGGGCGCATGGCGTTTGTTCGATCACCTGACGGCATTTCCATCGAAATACTCCAGCAGGGGCAGGCGTTGGCGCCGATGGCGCCATGGCAGGACATGGAAAATATTGGCGAGTGGTAATACACCTGAACGATAACGAAACGGAGCAATCAAATGAAACTGTATAACTCAATGGGACCTAACCCGCACATGGTGCGAATGTACGCAGCAGAGCTCGGGGTTGATCTGGCACTGGAAGACGTCGATCTGATGGGCGGTGAGAACCGACAAGCGGCGTTCTTAGCCAAAAACCCGTCAGGCCAATCTCCCGCGTTGGAACTGGATGATGGAACGGTTCTGGCGGAAATCACCGCGATTTGCGAGTATCTCGACGACATCACCGACGGAAAAACCCTGATCGGTAGTACCCCCGAAGAGCGAGCGAATACGCATATGTGGACCCGGCGGGTAGACCTAAACATCTGTGAACCCTTGGGCAACGGCTTCCGCTATGCGGAAGGCCTGCAAATATTCGAAAGCCGCATGATCACCATTCCGGAAGCGGCGGACGGCCTTAAGCGCATTGCCCAAGCCAAGCTGACATGGTTAGACGAGCAGATGAGCGACGGGCGGGAATTCATTGCTGGCGCAAGCCTCTCCATGGCAGATATTTTGCTCTATTCCATGATGGTCTTCTTCGCCGGCGTCGGCCAGCCGCTGAACCCTGAAAACACCAATGTTCAGGCTTGGTTTGATCGGATGGCAGCCCGCCCAAGCGCACAAGCCTAACCCCATCCACAGGTCTGACTGGACGCAAACTGCGCTCAGTCAGACACATCTCTCAGGCGCCTCTCGTCGCCTGACCCGCAAAGTCAGACCACCCAATGTTGACGCGGTGATCCAATTTGTCCCTTTTCTTCACAATACTTTGAACTCGTTCACTCTATTGTTCACGCCGGTCGGTAGACTGATGCCATAACCGTAGGAAAATAAAAGGCTTATCGTGACGCAGCAAAACAAACTGAGTTCTGCCTCTTTTTTAATAATGTTACTTTGCGTAACCTTCCGCCCAGCGCCCCAAGAGGCGACACCACTGACTGTTATAGGAACACCACATTCATGAGAGCCACCTATCTTTGGGCCGTCGCAATCGCCGTGTTACTGGTCAGCTGGTTGGCTTCAGGCCAACTCGATCAGGAGGCCGTGGCTTATGAGGCCTCCATTGCCGAGCGCAATGCCGAGAGCCGAACATTGATGAGTGATCAAGCCCCTACACAAGTCCGGGTGATGCTTTCACAGGCTCAGATGCAAACCCGGTACGCCAAGGTTCGGGGCAAGACTCAAAACAAGCGAACAGTAGAAGTTCGGACGGAAATCCAGGGCCGGGTCGTCACTCGTGCCGTTGAACGGGGCCAGCCAGTGGCTGCCAATCAGCTGCTTTGCGGATTGTCCATCGAAGACCGCAAAGTGGCGCTTATTGAATCCCAGCAGCGCGTTAACCAAGCGCGAATCGACTTTGACGGCGCCAAGCGACTGCGGGCTCAAGGCTACAACTCCGAGAGCGCTATCGCCGCAGCTCGAACCCAGCTTGCTGCTGCTCAAGCCGAATTAGCGCGCCGAGATCTGGCGCTTGAGAAAACCTCAGTGCGAGCCCCATTCGCAGGCTTCATTGAAGACGTGCATCTTGAAATCGGCGATTACGTACAGGCCGGCGAGCCATGCGCCACCTTAGTCGACATGAACCCCATGCTGATGGTCGGCCGAGTGAGTGAACGGGTTGTTCAGCAGATCAACCCCGGCATCGAAGCCATCGGCTCATTCGGCGACAGCACAGAGGTTCGCGGTCCAATAACCTTTGTCGGCCAGCAAGACGATCCAAGAACCCGTACTTACGCCATTGAGGTCGAACTGGATAACGCAGACGGTGACTTACGTTCGGGTCTTACAGCTCAGATCCGCATCCCCGTCGCGCAAGCATTGGCTCAGAAGGTATCACCCGCCTTGTTCAGTTTGGATGACAATGGAGGCTACGGTATTCGCGTGGTCAACGAAAACAACCGAGTGGAATTCTATACCGTCGATGTCATCGCCGAAGAGGACGACGGCGTCTGGGTCACTGGACTGCCAAATAAGACCAAGATCATAACCGTTGGCCAAGAGCTGGTCGTCAGCGGAGAACGCGTGGACCCGGTTCTCGTCAACACGTCCCTAGCGACGTCATCTGCTTCCAGCCTCACGCAAGCCGGCAGCTAAACGCTTAGACAGGCCGCTTCCTCAACCGCAACGGATGGTCGAGGCGAATCGGTCGACCACACACAGGACACTCATCGCAATGAATGCTCTAGCCGCCATTATTTCGCGCTCACGCACGACCCTTCTTTTGCTATTCATGATCCTGCTCGCTGGGTCTATTGCACGGGTCGCGATCCCCGTTGAGGGTGATCCGGAGATTGATGTGCCCTTCTTCGTGATTACGGTCGTTCACGAAGGGATTTCGCCAGAGGATGCCGAGCGCTTGCTCGTGATGCCATTGGAAATCGAGCTTCGTCAGGTAGAGGGGATCGAAGAAATCAACAGTTTCGCGGCAGAAAATGCCGGCACTGTGATGGTCGAATTCGATGCCGACTTTGATCTGGACCAAGCCCTCCTAGACACTCGCGAGGCCGTGGATCGGGCCAAGGTTGAGTTCCCGAGCGATGCGGAAGAGCCCATCGTTCAGGAACAATCCACTTCGGACTTTCCGATTCTGCAGATTAATCTGATTGGCGACGTACCAGAGCGGATGTTGTACAACATCGCGCTGAATCTCAGGGATGAAATCGAAGCTCAAGACGGCATTTTATCAGCCGACATGACCGGACAGCGCGAAGAACTGATGGAAGCGATCATTGATCCGACCATTATGGAAACCTACCAGTTGTCCACCGATCAGATCATCAACAGCATCGTAGCCAATAACCGCCTGATTCCAGCGGGGAGTTTGGACAATGGCGAAGGACGCTTTTCCGTCAAAGTGCCCAGCATCATTGAAGACCCTCGAGATGTGCTGAACATCCCGGTCAAAACATCAGGCGACACCGTTATTACGATTGGTGACGTGGCTCAGGTACGCCGCACGTTTAAGGATCGCACCAGCTACGCACGCGTGGATGGACGCAACACCATCAGCCTGCAAATCGTTAAGCGAGCGAATTACAACGTTCTTGATGCCATTGCCAACGCGAAACGCGTCGCAGAACAGTTTCGGCCCCGGCTGCCGGCCAAGGTCAGTCTTATTTACTCTCAGGACCAAGCACCTTACGCCGAAAGCCAAGTCGTCGAGCTGGAGGGAAATATCGTAACGGCCTTGGGTCTGGTGATGATCATCGTCGTCGCGGCAATGGGTCTACGCAGCGGCATCATCGTGGGTCTCGGTATTCCAGCCTCTTTTTTGTTCTCACTGATCTTTATTTACCTGCTGGGCTATTCGTTCAACTTTATGGTGATGTTTGGCATGTTGCTGGGCTTAGGCATGCTCATTGATGGTGCCATCGTCGTCACCGAGTACGCCGATCGAAAAATGACCGAGGGTTATAACCCGCATCGTGCCTATGTGATGGCATCCCAACGCATGTTCTGGCCAGTGACGGCATCCATTGCAACAACCCTTGCGGCGTTCTTACCGCTCATGTTCTGGCCAGGCGTTTCCGGCAAGTTCATGCGTTTCTTACCCGTCACCGTCTTTACCGTTCTGTCTGGCAGCCTCTTATATGCCCTGATCTTTGGCCCCGTGATCGGCTCCATTTTTGGCAAGGCCGGCAGCACCAATGATCGCGCCCAACACAAGCTCGATGTCTTGGAGCACGGCGACCCAAGAACCCTGAAGTCGATTACCGGGTTGTATGCCAGAGTCCTTGGTGTCGCGACCCGATACGGCCTGGTCACCATGATTGGCACCATTGCAATTCTGTTCAGTACCTTTTGGGCCTATGGCCAATATGGCGGCGGGTTGATCTACTTCTCCGATGGCGAAAACAAATTCGCCGTGGTCAATCTTCGCGCTCGGGGCAATCTAAGCGTCGATGAAACCAACGTATTATTGAGTGAAGTGGAGCAACGCATCCTCCAGGTCGAAGGCATTGCCCACGTCAACGCGTACACCCAATTGTCAGGGCGTCCCAGCCGCGATGGTGGCACTGATCGGGTGGGATCCGTTTTCCTTGAACTCTACGATCGGTCTGACCGGCGCGTCGATTCGGAGACCGTACTTGAGGAAGTCAGAGCTCTAACCCAAGACATTGTCGGCGTGCAAGTTGAGTTGCAGCCCATGGATATGGGCCCGCCCACCGGTAAGGATCTGCAAATAGAACTTTCGTCGTACAACCGAGCACTCATCGAGCCGGCGGTGACGAAGATCGTGGAGTATCTCAACACCAGCGTAGAGGATGTTCGAGACATTGATGACACCCGCGCCTTGCCTGGCGTGGAGTTCAAAATCGAAGTGGACCGTGCGCAGGCTGCCATCTATGGCGCCGACGTCACCCAAGTGGGTGTGGCAGTCCAGCTACTTACCAACGGCATTAAAGTTGGCGAATACCGTCCCGATCGATCGGAAGACGCCGTGGACATTCGCGTGCGATACCCATCCGAACAGCGAGGCGTCATGGCCCTCGACGAGTTGCAAATCGTGACGCCAGACGGCCTTGTGCCGTTGGCGAACTTTGTCACCGTCAAACCCTCGAATAATGTTGATACGTTACAGCGGGTCAACGGCACGCCCATCATGATGATTCTCGCCAACGTCGCACCTGATGTGCTTGCGGACACCAAGGTTAAAGAAATACAGGCGTGGATTGACTCCCAAGACTGGCCGCCGGAACTTCGCATTCAGTTCCGCGGCGCCAATGAGGAACAAGCAGAGTCCCTCGCCTTTGTTGGCGTCGCCTTCGGCATGTCCTTGTTGCTCATGTTTGTACTGCTGGTCACCCAATTCAACAGTTTCTACCAAAGTTCGCTGATTTTGTTTGCCGTTGTTCTATCTACTGCCGGGGTGCTGATTGGGCTGCTGATTACTGGCAATCCGTTCAGTGCCATCCTCACAGGCGTAGGCGTGGTGGCCTTGGCCGGTATTGTGGTGAACAACAACATCGTGTTGATCGACACCTACAACGAGATTCGCGACAAAAACCCAGACATGCACTACGTGGACATCATCGTACGCACCGGAGCCCAACGCTTGCGGCCCGTGATGCTCACCACCATTACGACAGTATTCGGGCTGTTGCCCTTGGCGAGCAACTTGAGCATCGACCTGCTTAACCGAACCATCGAGTACGGCAGCATGCTGTCCAGTTTCTGGGTACCGCTGTCACAGGCCATTGTTTCGGGACTGACCTTTGCCACATTGCTGACCTTGGTTACCACTCCGGCGATGCTTGCCATTCCCCACCAGATCAAGGGCATCATGCGGCGCTTACGCGGTATGCGCGGCAGCGCTGCTGACCAATTGGCAGGTGACTCAGCGGGCTAGTGGCTTAACAACCAGTTCACCATATCCGGATAGGCTCGCTTATCCTGCAGAAAAAACAGATGCCCCCCGTCGTAAAGGCGCAGTTCAGCGTTAGGCAGTGCGTCGCAGAGGGCACGCATGTTCTCCGGCGGGGCAATGCCGTCGTAGCGTCCACCCGCCAGCAGTACCGGCATGGTTAACGCCTCCAATCGATCAAAGGTGTCGTGGAGCTTACGCGCGTTGAGTTGCTTAACTGCGCCTTCTTCATCGCGGTCCGCACGCCTGGATGCCAATGACAACGTCACCAACTTTTGCCAAGACTCTGGGTTGTCAGCAATCCACTGATCGGTGCGCCGAGTATCAGTGATTTGCAGATTGCGGCGGATTCTTTCAGAAGTTTCCAAAGCTTCGAGTTCATGCAGCGGATAGGAGGGCTGACCCTCGCCGCCAGACGACGTGCAGGCCAACACCAGCGAACGAATTTTATGGGGATAACGAATGGCCAGTTCTTGGGCCACCATGCCGCCAAACGATACGCCAATCACTCGCACCGTTTCGCTTTCGCTGATCATATCCAGGACCGCAGCGGCGTCATTGGCGTAGTCCACCATGGTGTAATCACGCGGTGGATTTTCACTCTGCCCCAAGCCGCGTTGATCAAAGCTCACCAAGTCAAAGTGCTGGCCGAACGGCGAATCAAACTGATTCGGTGTGTTACGCAGATCCGCGCCAGTACCACTGATATAGAGAAGCGTGTCGCCCGTGCCCTTTCGCTCAGCATAAAGCCGCAGCCCGTTGGCCTCGACGAACCCAGAAAATTCTTGCTCCAGCATCCTTTGTTCCACTTAAACCTTCGTTCGGCGCGCTAGCGCATCAGCGAAGATTACGACACGCTCCGCTTCCTCCGCATGTAAATTTTCGATCAATTGTCCATCCAGCTCGGCAACGCCCTTGCCCTGCCCCAATGCGTTCTGCCATGCGGACAGAATCGCCCGCGCCTTGGTTACCTCATCGTCACTGTAACCAAAGACATCGTTAGCCACCGAAACCTGATCCGGGTGAATGAGCGTTTTCCCATCGAATCCCATCGCCCGACCCGCTTCACAGGCCTCACGCAGACTGTCCAGATTACGAAAGTCCAAGTGCACACCATCGAAAATCTCTTTGCCTAGGTGCCTGGCCACAAGAAGACACTGCTGCAGCGCGTAGGCGAGGTTATCCCGCGAAGGCGTGTGTTGAGCACGCAGTTCCTTCACCAAGTCACTGGTACCCATCACCAGAGCCGTAATGCGCGGGTCAGCCGCAAAGTGCTGCAAATTCAGCACGGCTGTTGGCGTCTCAATCATGATCCACACGGGCAAGGGGGAACCGTGGCTGGCTAGCGCATCCTTGATCTCACGGATCTGAGCTGTGCTCTCGATCTTGGGAAACAACAGGGCTCCAATGGGTGCGTCGGCAAAGCAGCGCAGGTCATCCATGCCCCAAGGGGTATCCAACCCGTTACATCGGACCACCAACTCACGATGGCCATAGGTATTGTGCGTCAGCGCCGCAAGCACTTGAGATCGGGCCTGAGACTTCACACTGGCGGCCACGGCGTCCTCGAGATCAAAAATAATGGTGTCACAATCCAAAGACTGCGCTTTTTCCATCGCGCGCGGGTTTGCACCGGGCATGTACAGCAGCGAGCGGCGGGGCACGAGGAACGCTTGGCCAGTCATGAAAACAATCCTTAGGGTGTGTAGGCTCTTACTAAAGTGCCACGCTGACATCTTTTTTGCATTAGCATCGCAACTTTAACCCGCGCGCGTTCGCCGGCAAATGTCTTCACAAAAGGAACCCTGACATGCAGCAACCGTTTAATCTCAGTGGGCACGTCGTTGCCATTACTGGCGCTTCATCAGGCTTTGGCCACCACTTCGCCGGCGTACTCGCCAGCGCAGGTGCCAAAGTGATTCTCGGCGCACGGCGCACCGATAAGCTGGCAGAACGTGTCGAGGAGATTACGGCCAACGGCGGTGAAGCGTTAGCCGTGTCCTTGGATGTGCGCGACAAAGAAAGCATCGGGAACTTTCTGGACGCCGCCTACGATCAATACGGTCGGTTGGATTGCGTGATAAACAACGCTGGCGTGGAAGCCGGTGCCAAGACCTATCACACGATCGACGAAGACGACTGGGACTTCGTGTTAGACACCAACCTCAAGTCTGCATGGTTAGTCTCTAAGCTGTATACCGACCGTGTGATAGCCCACAAGCAAGATGGTGGCAACATCATCATGATTTCCAGTATCACAGACTCTCGCACCATCAAGGGCCAGTTCCCCTATGCGGTATCCAAAGGCGGCATGACCCGCATGACCGAAGTCATGTCGCTCGAAGCAGCAAAGTACAACATCCGCGTGAACGCTTTGGCCCCCGGATATTTTCTGACCGATGTCAGCCGTATCTTGCTGGAGTCTCCCATGAGCAAAACCTTCGTCAATGGCATCCCTATGCGTCGCGTGGGTGAGTTCCCAGACTTAGACGGTCCGCTCTTGTTGTTGGCCAGCGATGCCTCGCGCTATATGACTGGTTCGGTGCTGGTTGTCGATGGCGGCCATATCTGCGCCTCGCTGTAATTACTTGACCAAACAACAGGAGGTTTCATGACCGCTATCACACCCTTCGATATCATCGTCAGCCATGACGATGTGGCAGACCTGCAGCAGCGAATCCGCAATACCCGCTGGCCAGACGCAGAAACCTCAGACGATTGGAGTCAGGGCGTGCCGCTGGCCTATGTGCAAGAACTGGTTCAATACTGGGGTTCAGAGTACGACCACCAGCGCTTGGCTAACCGTCTGAACGCCTACGACAATTTCAAAACGACTCTGCTGGGCCTTGGCATTCACTTCATGCACATCAAGTCCAGCAATCCGCAGGCACGGCCCCTGCTACTCACCCACGGTTGGCCGGGCTCTGTCGTGGAATTCCTCAAGGTCATCGAGCCACTCACCGAACCACAAACACATGGCGGCAAGGCCGAGGACGCATTCCATCTTGTCATACCGTCATTACCGGGCTACGGCTTTTCCGACAAGCCTACGACCACAGGGTGGAGCGTGGAGAAGACGGCTGACGCTTGGGCTGAACTGATGGCTCGTCTTGGTTATCCGCGTTACTTCGCTCAAGGCGGAGATTGGGGTGCCGTGGTCACATCCCATATTGGCCGACGGGACCCCGAGCACTGCTTGGGCATTCACCTCAACATGGTCACGGTGCCACCGGATGCCAGCGCCAGCGATTTGACCGAGATTGAGCGCTCCGCCTTGGCCGGGTGGCAGTTCTATCAAGAATCCGATTCCGGTTATTCCAAGCAACAGGCGACCCGGCCGCAAACCCTGGGTTACGGTTTGGTGGATTCTCCCAGCGGACAAGCCGCTTGGATTGTTGAAAAGTTTTACCAGTGGATGGACTGTCAGGGACACCCGGAAAACGTGGTCAGCCGCGACGAACTGTTGGATGACATCATGATGTACTGGCTCAACGGAGCGGGCGCTTCGTCGGCCCGGTTGTACTGGGAGAGTTTTGGCGGGGCGACAGGCAATAGCATTCCCGTCGAAATACCCATGGGGGCGTCCATTTTCCCCAAGGAAATTTTTCGCACCAGCCAGCGTTTCGCCAGTGCGGTCTACAAAAACATCGTGTTCTGGCGCGACAAGGACAACGGCGGCCATTTTGCCGCCTTTGAACAACCCGATGTCTTCGTCGGCGAAGTCAGGGATTGCTTTGGGCTGATGCCACAGCCCTGAGCCCACAACAAGAACGACGCCGCTTAGGCTGGATCGAGTTCTACCCCTTCGATGGTGACTCGGTGCATCTCTCGGCGGCTGCCGTGATAGTCGTTGACCGCCCAGTGCCAAGTCGCACGGTTGTCCCAAAAAGCGAGCGCACCGTCACTCCATTCAAAGCGAATGCTGTGCTCGGCACGGCCGATATGTTGGTACAAGAAATCGAGTAAGGGCGCAGACTCTTTGTCCGTCCAGCCTTCGAACCGCAGAGTAAAACCCGGGTTGATGTACAGAGACGGTCTCCCAGATAACGGATGCCGAATAACAACCGGGTGCACCGCATCTTGCTTGGCAGCCTCTGCATTACCCAAACGCCCCTTCATCGTCTCGAGGTATTCGGCCTGTGCACCAAAGACGTGCCGCGAGGAGTGCACTGCCCGCAAGGTGAGCAACATCTGCTGCATACCCTCAGACAGCGTAGCAAAGGCCTTGGTGCAGGAGGCAAATAACGTATCGCCTCCGATTGGCGGAACCTCTCTGGCTAACAGCATCGATCCGAGTGCAGGGATTTGATCGTAAGAGTGGTCCGTATGCCAGTAACCGCCAATATTGCCTTGCTGCTCGGGCTCTTTGATCACCTGTGCGATGGCAGGATGCCCGTCGACGTGGGCAAAAAAGCGATTTACGTTGATCTCCCCCCACCGTTCAGCAAAGGCGAGGTGCGCTTCTGGCGCTAGGCTCTGATGCTCAAAAAACAGCACTTCGTGATCCGCAAAGGCTTGCGCGAGTTCGCCCATTTGCTGAGGGGTTACCTGTGAGAGATCGACGCCTTCAACCAAGGCGCCTAACGCACCCTTGCTCGTTATCTTTAGATCACCGCTCATTCAACTGTCCCCCTGTCTTTCTGTCCTTCTGTCCTTCTGTCCCTCTGACCTTTGCCGGTGTACTCGATAGCGTACGGTTCATTCAGCAGAGGTCTGCTGCTTTTTTTCTGGCGGCGGGGCAAAAAATATCAGCACACCGGAGATGACATTCAGTGTCGCGACGACCATCAACGCGCCGTCGTAGCTCCCCATTGTATCCCGGTAAATGGATACTAACCAAGGTGCTAAGGCGCTTAACGCCAAGGCGTAAGGCATGGCGGCACCGCGAATCGCACCCAGAAACCGACGACCAAAAAAAGACGCCCAAATCACTTCCTGCATGGGAATCATGCCGCCCCAGCCCAAGCCCAGTACCGCATAAGCCGCGTATATCCAGAGCAGGTTGCTGGATGCCGTAGCGTAAACAATCAAAAATAAGGCGATACCCGTCACCGACGCAGACACTGCGGCCAAGGGCTTTGGCGACGTACGGTCAATCCAATAACCCCAGATCGGTTTACTGATCATTGCTGGGACAGACGCCACCAACATCGCAAAGGAGGCTTCGTTACGGGTGAGCCCGGCATCGGAAAGAAGCGGTACCGTGTGAATCAGCAAAACAAAAATGTTGATGGAAAAAAAGCCGAAGGCAATCACTAGGGCGTAAAACGAAAAGGTTCTCACTGCCTCTCGTCGGGTAAACGAAGCAGCCAATTCAAGACGCGCCCGCTCGCCACGACCCTGCGCTATTTGCGCAGAAGAAAAGCCATCTGGATGCAATCCGTGGTCCTCTGGTGCACGACGCATGATCAGCGCCAGCGGCAGCGTCAACGTGGTCGCGCCAACGCCTAACCAGACCCAAGCGTCACGCCAGCCAATGGTGTCCACCAACCATGTCGCCAAGGGTGTGAGTACAACGCCGCCGAAGGAAACCCCCATGGCCGCAATGGAGATGACGATGCCGCGGCGTTCAACAAACCATTTCGATAGCGTGACGTTCACAACCAGATTGCCGAGCATGGCGCAGCCAATGGTTACCATCACACCGTTCAAAATAAGCCACTGGGACAAGGTCTCTACCTGACTGGTCAGCGCCAGCATCAGGCCAAGCAGAACGCTGCCACACAGCATAATTGGTTTACCGCCGTAGACATCGACGCGTGAGCCTATGTAGATACCAACGAAAGCCATCACCATCTGGCCGATGGTTCGTGTGAGTGTGAAATCGGCGCGACTCCAGCCCAACTCGGTGGTCATGGGCTCCATAAAGGAGCCCAGCACATAGCTGTACATGCCGGTAGAAATAAACTGTGCAACAAAGGCCGCACCTACTAGATAGTAGCCGTAGAAAATCGGCCCGGAATCGCGGGTTTTGGAGTGTGACAAAAAAAATTCCAAATGGGGCTGCCCAGACTATGCACGCAAAACCGTACAGAGTCTGGGCGTCTTGATGCTCGCGCTAACGCAAGTACAGAACTAGGCGGTCAGTGCCTGAATTACTTGGCCAACGATGGCGTCCGCTTTTTCATGCATTTCAGCATCCGTCGCATCTTGAATCGGGTGCTGAACAAATACGCGATGCGCATCCGGCATACCCAAGGCGTCTGCCTGAGCCGTTGCCGCCGTCACGAACTCAGACGAAGCAATGGATACCGCTGGTGTTCCCTGAATCTCAAACCATACCGTGTCATGCAAACTGCACGTGGTACATGAGCCTCAGTCAGCCAGCGCCTCGATGACAAAGTCATTGTCCTGATGAATTTCTTCACGCAGCGCTGCAGGCGCAGGCTTAGAAAACGTTGGCTTGGCGTAACGCGTCAATGTGACGCCAGGTAGCTGCTTGCCCAACACTTCTTCCAGCTGATCCAACAACACACTGCCGCGCGGCTTGGAAATATCCAGCAAAGCCACTCTCCCGGTTATGGTTTCCGGTCGCGGCGTTAACTGCCGGGTGACCGGTACCCGCTCGTCTGTCGGGTCCATTATCGTCGTCATTACTTCTTCTCCTCTTTTTATTCGCTTGCAACGTCTTCGGATCGCCTAAGACGTTTGTACCCTACTCTTCGATCTTACGCGATACCGGTATTGAGCCAACGTTGCCCGTTACCCATCCGTGGAACGCGCCAGAAAATTTACCCGCTTCTCCGCCAGCAACGACGATGTGAATGTCCTCATCCTGCCTGAACTTGGTCATGAGCTTGTTTAAGCTGGCCTCATCCATTTTCGCCGCTGATGCCTCCTTAATACCCGTTGCGGAATGTTCATCGGCTACCAACTCCCGCACAGGACGGGCGCTGACTTCCTGTATCCGCTGACGGATGTCTTCCTTGGTGTAGTTATCTCGCATGAACGTATCCACGTGTTCCGGCACCACCACCAACAGACAATCTGTGGCGAAATAAGCCTTGGGACCCATCACCGATTGCAGGCCTTGTCCAAGGGTTCCCGCCAGTTGGGAACCGGTGCGAGAGTCCTGATCGACAATCAACGTCGGCCCACT
>MDSV01137370.1_pt1 | contig 14964 bp, 13 predicted proteins | sample 810851 | NCBI WGS metagenome assembly MDSV01 (sample SAMN05326640, study PRJNA326480) | marine metagenome | isolation source: seawater | place: Atlantic Ocean: North East | collected 2012 | reverse complement strand
TATTTAAATTCTATAATTGCAAGACGAAGAGGATGGAGCTCGAGATTAAACTACTTTGATATAAAAACAATTTTTAAGTTGCAAATACTTGCTATAGAAGAATTTTTTATAAAAAATAAATACACTTATATGTTTGGCACTCCGCTGTTTAGTTCTGGTTTTGATTACTTATTCTTTAATATGGCTAAAAAATTTAATATTCAAACAATATATTTGCAAAGTTATTTCAGGAATAAAATGTTTTATTCGATAGAATTTGATGACTTTGGTATGTTTAAAAAATCAAAGAATATTTTTAAAATTACTAAAACAAAAAATAATATATTTGGAAAACAGAATATTTTTTGGATGGATAATCAAAAATATTACTTACAAAGTAAATTTGGTATTAAAATTTTATTTTTAAATCCGTTAAAAATATTAAAAAAAGATTATTTAATAAATAAAATTAAAAATTTTAAAGATAATTTTAGATCTTATAAATTTTGGAAACAAGAAAATTTAAGACCATTTTATTCTAAAAAATTGCCAAAAAATTATATATATCTACCACTCCACTTTCAGGCAGAAGCAACAACAATTGGTCTAGGTAATAAATATTTAAATCAAGCAGATATGATTGAAAAAATCCACAATAAATTACCTAAAGGATTTAAAATAATTTTAAAAGAACATCCTGCACAAAACATTGATAATATTCTAAGAGGTGATTTTTTTTATAAAAGGATTAATAATTTATCCAATGTTCTTTTTACTAATGTAAATGATAATACTTTTAATTTAATTAAAGGAAGTAAAATTGTTGCAACTATAACTGGTACAGCAGGTTGGGAAGCATTAAAGTTTAAGAAGCCTGTCATAACATTTGGATTAGCTTGGTACAATAATTTAAACTATGTCCATAAATGGAGTGACAAAACTAATATAAAAAAAATATCTAATACAAAATTTAAAATTAATATTCTAAAAAAATCTTTGCTTAATTTAACAAAAAAAATGCCTGATGGAATGGATTCTATTGAATTCGCCGGACAATCAGATTTTACATCAGATTTTGAAAAAGAAGATTTTAACTTTAAAAAAGAAATTGCAACAATTGGAAAAAGTATAAATTTGATTGTAAATCACCATAAATAATTATATTTCTTCAAAAATGAAGATGATATGTGTGATTGACAATAATATAGAGGGATTTTTCCAAAGCCTTTATTAAATTTTACTTGATCAGAATTAATTACATTTTTTTTTTCAATGATATCTTCAAGTTCTTTTATTCCTTCTAATATGTCGTCTTCATCAGGATTAATAGGAGTATATATCTTAGAATTAAAATGCTGTATTTCTTCTTCATAACAATATTTGATTTGTTCATCAAATTTTAAAAAAAATCCAGTTCTTTTGTCTTTAAGTAAGGTTGGAATAAATAAACTTTTTTTATTATGCATTGGTGTAAAAAGTTGCCAAAAACCGATGTATAGATTGGGTTTATCTAAAACAGCGCTTAGGTTTCCTAATCCACTACCAAAAGTAATTGTTAAAAAACAGTTTATGTGCAAAAGACAATCATTCATCCAAGAAACATATTTTGAGTTTGCATAATCTATAACCGATAATTTCTCAAATATTTTGGGCATTTTTTCTCTACCAACCAAAACAATTTGGTATCCTTTATCTTTAAAATATTTAATTGTGTTGATATAAGTTGAGGGATCAGTTTCTTTTGCACAAGAGTTTCCTAAATTTGTTTTAATTTGCACTAATACAATTCTTTTATTTATATCAAGTGAAAGATTATTAAATAGTTGTTGTTTTTTTTCTTTATCATAATTTAAATCAGTGAATGGAAAATAATTGTGATATTTATTTCTTAATATCCAATAATTTTTTGTTCTTTCAAATCCATCCCTCCAACCTCTAATTCCATCTCCAAATGCTTTAGTTTTTTCTTGTGGTAAGTTTAAAAAATGTCCAAGTCCAATATCTAACCCAAAACTTTTATTTTTTTGAATAAATCTTTCTACAATAATTTTTAGTGTTGTGTTCGTAAATATACTTAGTTTACCTATAAATTTTTTTTTTATATCTTCAGAGGTTTTATTACTTTCAAGAAATAATACAAAATTTTCGTCTTTTATTTGTTTATCCTTTTTAAGTAACAAAAAATAATCTAACTCTGTTATAGTGTGACCAACGGCGCCTATTAAATGATTGTCTAAAACTTTAATCTTAAATATTTTAAATCCAATAAATAATAATACATTAATACAAGATAAAATTATATTTAAAAAGAATCTCCTTATTATTTTCATTTTTGAATTTATTATTTTATATTTATTAAGAAGTATTTTTAAAATCGTCAAATAACTTTAACCAATTTGTTTTGCTGCTGTCAATAATTTTTGTAGTATTAAAAAAATTTGACTCTTTTTGTGATTTTTTCAAAAAATCATATCCCTTTCCCATCAAACCTTCTATTGCAAAATGAAAAATAGTTTTTTCAAAATTATCTAATATTTTTTCAAAATATTTATTATCTTGGGGCAATTGATGAAATGAACATAAAATTATTTGTGAAAAATTAAATTCTTTATGTAGCCAAATTGTTGTTGCTAATTGATTTGACATTATTGGTTCGGGTATTACTATTTCAATTGCTATATTATTTCTTTGAGAATAGTTGTTCATTATCATGTTTTGAGCATTACTAGGTATTTTATAAGGACCTATATTGATATCGGTAGTTATAGAAGCTATCGTCATAAAAATTTACTTTAGATTATATAATTTAAAAAAGTCTGAATTTTTTTGCATCAAAGGTTTATGTTTATTTTGAAACCTGACGCTACAAGCAACCCTAGATAAATCTGAATTAAATCCAATATTTCCGTGTAGAATAAATGGATTAAATATTATTACTTCACCGAATTTCAATTTAGTCGGTTTTTGATTTTGAAATTTATTCAAAATTTCTGGTCCATTTACTAAACCTTTATTGTGCTCTAATTTGATTAATTCGTAAGATTTCTGCTGATTTAAATAAAAAACTCCACCATCATCTTCTAGGTCATGAAATGGGGCCCATAATACAAATGTATAAGGAGAAATTCCTGACATTAATTCATAATGAGGCCACTGTCTTCTTTGTTCTTTACCAGGTAAATTAAAAATTGTATTTGCTCTCCTTTGAATTAATAGTTCCTTACCACATAATTCTTCAACAACATCTTTGCAAGACTCAATGACTATTTCACTAGCTTCATTAAATGATAATAAACTTAACATTGCTTTGTTAATTTCAGAATTTGTCATAGAGGATAATTTTTTGCGAAAAGATTTTATTTCTAAGTTTTTTTCAAATCCTATTCTTTTTAAAAATATATCTCTTAATGTTTTGAATTTATTTAAATCAAAAATATTAATAATCGCAAAACCAGATTCTTTTAAAATTTTATCTTTTACACTCATATAAAATTAATTTATACACAAGGATTGGGGTCAGCAAGATGAATTTGATTTATTTCACTCAAAAGATCATTGGTTAAATCAATATTTAAACAATTTAGATTATTTTTTAGTTGATCTAAAGAGGTCACACCAAAAATACTGGTTGCTACGTATGGTCTGCTTAATACAAACGCATTTGATAAATCTGTAATATTTAAATTATATTTTTGTGATAAAAATAAATATTTTTTTATTGCCTCTTCTCCTTTTTGTGTATGGTGTCTTGAGAATCTTCCTGGCCACAATGTGTATCTCGCGTTATTTGGTTTTTTGAGATTCAAATATTTTCCCGACAGCCTTCCACCAGCAAGTGGTGAATAAGCCATAAGTCCACAATTTTCTCTGATAGAAATTTCAGATAATGAAATATCAAAAACTCTATTAAGTAAGTTATAACCATTTTGAATTGAAACTGGTTTTAACAAATTATGAAACTCTGAAATATCAATAAACTTAAGCAATCCCCAAGCTGTTTCATTAGATAAACCAAAATTTCGAATTTTTCCCGTCTTTTTCAAATCTTCTAAATTTTGTAAAATTTCTAAGATTGGAGTCCATTCAATATCATTTGGGTCATAATCAAAATCTAACTTACCAAAAATTGGAACCAATCTTTCAGGCCAATGAAGTTGATACAAATCAATGTATTCTGTTTGGAGTCTATTTAAACTAGCATCAACTGCTAAATCAAAATTTTTTTTATCAAATTTTAAATTTTTACCTCCTCCTCTTATCCATTTAAGTTCTGTAGCACCTATACCTATTGGATTATTTGAGCAAATTTTACTTGCTATGATTATTTTTTTTCTATTTTTTCTTATATTCATCCATTCACCAATAATTTCCTCCGTTATGCCTTGGGTATCTTTTTTTGGATAAACTGGATACATCTCAGCAGTATCAAAAAAATTTATTCCACTCTCAAAAGCATAATCCATTATTTTAAATGCTTCTGATTTACTTGTTTGTTCTCCAAAAGTCATTGTGCCCAAACAAATGTTACTTACATTTAAATCTGATGACCCTAATTTTTTATAAGTAAGCTTCACGAATTTCTAATTCCATTTTTCATGAACATCATCTTTAATGTATTGTTCATATATTTTTCTAATTTCTGGCATTATATCATCGATAGAGTCTAGTTCAGAGGCTGTACAATTTGTTTTTACTTGTTTAGAATTAACAGCACCTGGTATAACCACTGTAACATCCTCATGCATAAGAACCCATTTTAGTGCAAATTGTGACATTGTGATATTTTTTGGAATAATTTTTTTTATTTCTTCAACTATATTAAGTCCTTTAAAAAAATTAATTCCTGAAAATGTATCCCCAACATCAAACGATTCACCTTTAATATTATAATTTCGATGATCATTCTCTGGAAATCTAGTATTAGAATTAAACTCTCCTCCTAACAAACCGCTACCAAGTGATCCTCTTGCAATAATTGCAATATTATTTTTTTTTGCCAGTTTAAAAAAATCATCAAGAGGTTTTTGTCTAAAAATATTAAAAACTAATTGAATACTTTTAACATTTTTAAATTTTATAGCTTCATAAGCTTCAGATAGATTATAAACACTAACCCCATAATGACCAATTTTTCCTTTCTTAACTAATAAATCCATTTTATCAAATGTCTCTGATTGCTTACAAACTTCAATTGGTGGGCAATGCAATTGAACTAAATCTATTTTTTCAATACCTAAGTTTATAAGTGACCGATCAACAAATTCCTCCATAGGTTCATGTTTATACCCTCTCGGATAAGAAGTTCCTCTGATCCTTCTTCCTAATTTTGTAGTTACATAAATATCATTGGAAGTTTTCAATATTTCTGAGAGAAATCTCTCACTTCTACCATCTCCATATGTATCAGAAGTATCAAAAAAATTTACACCACTATTTAATGCTTGTTTTAAAATATTTCTGACATCGTCTTCTTTGATTATTTCTCCCCAGCACCATCCAATTTGCCAGCAACCTAAGCCAATTTCCGAAACTTTCCATCCAAGGTCTGAAAATTCTCTATACTTCATTTTAGATGAACTAATTTAATTTTTCTTGTATCGCTGCTTGAGACTCTTTTGCTTTTTTGACTGTATTTAATCTTTCTTTATAAGATTTTCCTGGAGGATCATATTTATCAAAAACATTCATAATATTTTGTGTAAAATCTTGTCCTATTTCAGTCAAGAAAATTCCATTTTCCTTGAACTCAACTAAACCATCTTCCTTCATTTCACTCATATATTTTATTTCATTACTAAAATATTCTTTAGCATCAATTCCAAATTGTTCATAAAAATTTTGATAATCTATTTTAAAATAACTTCTTATTTGTTGTGTTGCATGTTGTCTTATCTTGTCGTCATTATTAAGTCTCAATCCTCTAAAAGACGGTAATTTATTTTGATCTAAAGCTTTTTTATAAGATGGAATATCATAAAAGTTTTGGACATAATAATCGTTTCCTAAATTACTCATTGAGGAACTACCTACAGCAATAAAATTTACTCTTCCTCCAGGCTGATGACCAGAAGCACCATAATGTGCCTCACCTGCCTTGAAGGCTTTTGTCATCGGACTATCTGGTAACGAGTAACATTCAAATCCTGTCCTAATATAACCACCTTTTTCTAATTTGTCATGTATCACCTCTAACATTTCCTTTCTTTCTAGAAAATCTGGCAAAGGGCCCTCTGCTAACATTTGTACTTGATATTTTGCTACCCAAGGTTTGTAAGCCATTAGCGACAATTGAACCAAAGTTGGTTTAAGTTTTATTATTTCATCACAAGTCTTGGCCATTGAATCAATTGTTTGACCAGGCTGTCCTATCAATAAATCAAACGCAATTTCTTTATACATGCCCCTCACCCTAGGTGTTAAAATGTCTTCAAATAGCTTGGCAGGTTGAATTCTATTTACTCTTCTTTGAACTTCTGGGTCTAAATCTTGCATACCAAATGAAATTCTATTTGTTCCACATATTTCATGATTATAAATTAATCGATCTTCATCAACTCTTCTAGGATCACTTTCTACTGTAAAAAACTCAACATTAGACCAGTCAAACAAGCCTTTTAATTTTTCAACGAGACTTTTTAAATCTTCTTTATTCAATATAGTTGGCGAGCCCCCCCCAAAAAAAACAGTGCCAACATTTAATTTGATATTATTTTTATTTAGATGTTCAAATAACAAATCAATTTCTTTATATAGATACTTAAGGTAATCTTTAATTTTTTCGTAATCTTTTGTAATAAATTTACTACAAGTGCAAAACCAACATAATTGCTCACAGAAGGGTATATGTACATAAAAAAATATCTTCTTATCTTTATTATTTGGAAACCAATCTAATATTGCATTCTTATACTCATCATTTTTAAATTCAAATTTCCAATGGTCTTTAGTTGGATATTCTGAATAGTTAAAAACTAAATCTTGATGATACTTTTTTATTAAATTTGCATTTAGTAATAATTTTTTCATTTTTCAACTGGCTTTTTTTTTTAAAATTTGTACTATTCGATAAATCATCTGCTGTAATTCTATTTTTTAGGTGATTTGAGTCATTAACAAACATTCCAATGAACCATCTCCCATAATATGATTTCCAATTTAATTTTTTATATTTATCTACTTTTTCAACTCCATGTACTATCGATCCATAAAAAATCACAGAATCTCCAATTTCTAATTTATCCTCTATGTTAAGTTTTTTATTTTTTTTATTTCTAAAATAAAACCCACCACTTTCAAAATCTACACCCTTTTTGCTCATAATTAAACCAGACACAACCCTTTGATTTCTTCTTGGATCAACATGGTCTCTTAACTGTCCACCACCATGAGGGTAATTTACTATCTGCAATCTATCTATCTGATTCTGGCTAGGTATATTTTTTTCATACTGAAATTTACTATTTCCAGCTAAAAATTTTATATAACGCCAATGTCTGTATACTCCATCTTTAAATTTTTTTTCTAATTTAGTTTTAATATTCCAATTATAAAAAAAATATGAATGTTTTATTGCATACAAACTGTATTTTTTTGTAATCTTATTATCTATTATCCTATGAAAATTTGGAGTTCCATCCAGCATTTTATGAAAGGATGGCTTTTGTTTTTTATCATAATATTTTGCTAGGTCTAAAATTATTTTCTTTAAGTTTTTTTTTGCAGCTTTTCTTACGATAAATGCTTCACCGCTATACATTTTTTTAACTAAACTCTTAATATAAATTTCATTTTTACTATTTATGGAATTTTTTATTTTATCAAATTCAATTATACTAACTTTCTTAACATATTTAGGAGGAGTGTTTTGTGACTCCAAATAATTCCAATATTTATTGATTGAAGATGAGTTTAACATATATTTTCATACAACAAGCTTACTTATTGTCAATGTAAATTTAAAGATTTAGAGGTAGTAAAATAATAATCACCTCTATAGTTTAAAATTTTAAACAATTTCTTCCACTCTTTTTTATGTAAAAAAGTTGATCCTAACAATGTCCACTTTTCAAATAGTTCTTTTTCTTGCTGATTAGAGTAACTGGCAACAGTAATAAAAGATTTTTTAGATACTCTGTTTATTTCATTAATTGTTTTGACTACATCATAAAAGTTATATTTGTATATAGAACTAAAACCTATCACTAGATCAAAATAGTTTTTTTTGAACGGTATTTTGTAATAGTTACTATAGATAATATTTTGTCTTACTTCTTTTTCAGCATTTTTTATCGGGTAGTAGTGATCCTCAATTCCATAAATTTTTGCCTTAGGTATGAGAATTTTTAAATCTTTCATAATAAATCCTTTTTTACAACCTAAATCCAGAATTTTAGAATTTTTGTTAAGTTTATATTTTTTTATAAATCTAGGTAATAACTTTAACCATCTTGCATCATATGTGAAACCTCCATAACCATCATTACGATCCCCATCGTAATAATCTCTTCCAAGTTTCCAAGCTTTAAGTTTATTTTCTAATTTTCTTTCTACTACTCTGTTAACTTTAGATTTTTTTTTAAAATATTTTGGATCAAAAACTGGCATAAATTTTTTTAATTATAAGCAAAAATTTCAACATCTTTTCTATAATACTTTAATCTTAAAAAAAATAATTTAGATACTAGTTTATTGTTTATTTTTATATATTCATAGTTCTTTAATAACTTGTAAAGCAATTTATATTCGTGAAATGTTTTGTCTAAATTCATAAATCTTTGAAAAAAATTTATTTTAGAAATTTTATATTTTAAATCAAAATTAGCTCCTAAATGTATAGCTAGGTAAATTGGTGGCTTATATTTTCTAATAATGTTTTGAAATTCTAAATTTTTTAATAAGGAAAATTCATAACCTTCAATATCAATTTTTAAAAAAAACTTATTATTATTAAATTTTTTTAGAATTTTCTTTAAAGTAATACCATAGCATAGAAAATTACCTGCTTTTTTTGTCACAAAATGGCTTGCTCCAAAAATTGGTCCAGAAATGAACCTGCTTTTTTCATTTTTTGTACTCAGAAATTTATTTAAAAGCTTTATATTGTGAAATTTGTTTCTATTTAAGTTTACATTTTTTTTTAAAATTTCAAAAGCTGTAATGTCTGGCTCTAAAGAAATTACTAATTTAAATTTACTTGCAGCATACAAGCTCATAGCACCCACTGCAGCTCCAACATCAATAAAATTATATTTTAAAAATTTTGTGTTATTAACATAATTGAAAAAATCTTGTTCCCAATCTGTGTGCATATACCTTTGCCAAAATTTATAATCTTTATCACTTACAGTAAAATATGATTTATTCTTAATTATTTGCATTAAAATTTTATTATTGGTCTTAGTATTTTACCATTTTTAAAATCAAATAGGGCTTTATTAATATCTTTTAATTTGTAATTTTTTTTTGGAAGAACCTTTTTAATATTTGAAATTTGATCGATTAATATTTTCTCATTAGTTTTAAAATTTTTCATAATAGTGCCTCCATTACCCCAAGCACCAGTTAAAGTTTTTCCAGCAATAAAATCCCAAGCATTAATGGAAATTTTTTCATTTTTTTTTGTGTTGCCAATCATAATAAATCTACCACTAAATGGCTTTAATAAACTAAAAGTTTCTTCAATTAAATTTTTTGAGCCCGTACAATCAATTATTAAATCGAAATTGTTTATATTTTTTTTTTTGAATTCATTTAATTTTTTTTTATTTATATAAATAAAATTAAATTTTTTTTTATTATTCAATATATTTAATTTATTAATATTACTATCTATGCATGTAATATTGGTGCACCTCAAATAACTTAACACAAATAAACTGGCATAGCCTAATCCGCCCATACCCATAATCAAAATTTTAGATTTCTTTGTTATTGATGAATTATTTAATATTGCATTACTTGCTGTTGGCAAAGCACATCCTAATAAAACAGACTCACGATGATATTTATTTTTTTTACTAATCTTAAATATTCTATTTTCACTGACTAATGAATAATTCAAAAGAGTATTACATCCACCTGTATTAATTATTTTTGAACCCTTTGTGTAACTAACTGAAGAAAATTTTTTATTGGTTTGTTTTTTTACCCAGCTAACTACAACTTGGTCTCCAGTTTTTAAATTTTTTACAGATTTGCCTAAAGATACAATTTCTCCCACTCCTTCATGGCCCATACAATGAGGTAAAAATTTATCTTTTCCTAAAATTCCACTTATTTCATTAAGTTGAGTATGGCATATTCCAGCATATTTCATTTTGACTAACACATATCCTTTTGGAACATTTTTAATTTCCAAATTTAGTAATTGTAAATTTTTTTTCTGTCTAAAAATAACAGCTGCTAGGTTTTTATCTTTCATGTTAATAATTACTATTTTAGTAAATGATTGAGAATTGCGTAAAAATTTGATTTACTGATTGACTTAGAGTGACCAAGGATATCCACCTTTAAAGCACCAGCTATGTTCCCGATTATATTAGTGATAAGTTGGTCCGATTTATTTGAATATAGTAAAGATGTTATTGCTAAAAAAACATCTCCTGCCCCAATAGTATCAATAACTTTATCAGATATTAGAGCAGGGGTATTCGTAATCTTGGAATTTAAAAAAGAGAATGACCCTTTTCTGCCTCTTGTAATAGTAATATTTTTACAATTTATTTTTTTTATAATCTTTTTTGAAACAATCTTTTCAATACTATTAATATTGTCTGAAGCAGCTAACCTAAGTTCTGGCTCATCTATACATATAAAATCTGACTGTGGATATTTCGTTATTAGGTTGAATCCAAGATTAGCACTATTACTTTGGCAATTTATTGATAAAAATTTTGCATTTTTCCTCAAAACTTCATAAATATCATTGTCAATAAAACCATGACCATAATCAATTAATATCACTGCATCAAATTTTTTAATTTCTCTTTTAAGGTAAGAAATGACTCCGTTTTTATTTTTTTTACTCAACAAATTATCATCCATATAATATACCTCGCTAATCTTTTTATTATATGCATTTTCTACAAATCTTTTTTTTCTAGTTGTTTCTTTTTTTGTCTCAAAAAATATTTTACTATTAATTTTTTTTTTAAACTTACTTAAAGGTGCTTTTAGATCTTTGTCGTTTCCAATTACTGTACAAATGGAAACGTTATTATTAAATTGAGACAAGTTAGTAGCAGCAGCAAATACTCCTCCTAAAAAAATATCAGTTTTTAAATATCTAGTTGCCAAAATATTTTCTTTTAAAGGTTTATTCAAAGGTCTAACAGAGTCATACTGATCTATTATAGCATCTCCAATAATCAATACTTTTTTATCTTTAATATTTTTTAAAGACTCAAGGCTTTGATTTAATAGTTTTTTTTTATTTTTTTTGTCTAAAAACTTTGCTAACTCACTATCAAGTATAAAAGAAAAACTTTTATTTATAATTTCTGTTGAACTTTGAAGAGGTGATTCTGTAAATATTATTTTTGAATTTATTTTTTTTAGTTCTTTAATTTCTTTATCAAGTCTTTCAGTTAGATCTTTTTTTCCTTTATAATCTTTACCTTTAAAGTAAATATCTGGTTTAATTTGCTTAATACTCTCAGTGGCATCAGGACTAAAATTTACACCAACAAAATCAACTTGTCTTATAGCTTCCAAAACTTTTGCTCTAAAATAATGATTGTTTACTGGTCTGTTAGGACCCTTATTAACAAATTTATCTTCGGTTAAAGTTACAAACAAATAGTCACATTTTTTCTTTACTTCTTCAAAATGAGTTATATGTCCTGCGTGTATTACATCGAACACTCCGTGACATAAACCTATTTTTTTCCCTTTTTTTTTTAATTCCTTGGAAATTTTATTTAGGTTTTCTAAATTATATTTTTTCATCAATTTTAAATTCTAAATGAGTTTGTTTCAGAAAAATCTGCTACAGTTGAACTTCCTGCTAAAGGATCTCCACTACTTGACATTAAAAAATCAAATAGACCAAGAAAAGATTTTCCATCATTAATTTTTCCCTTTGGAAGTTTTTGTTTTATAAATTTATTATAAGCTTTCTTATTTTTTTTCTTTAATCTTTCAAATGCATTATTTTTACATTCAAATGCACCTAATAGCACGCAGTGTACAAAAATATTTTTTTTGATCAATTCTTTAGATAATGTTTTTGTATAGGAAATTAAAGAAGCTTTAACCATTGAATAACCTACAGATGCAGTAGCTTCAATTGAGGCGACAGAACCAATATGAATTATTTTTAAATTTTTATTATATTTTTTTTTTTCTAATACTAATTTATTAATGCCAACTGCTGAGGATACGTTTATATTAAATAAAAAATTTAATTCTTTTCGCCCAATAATTGGGTTATGCAAACCAAACCCACCCCCAAGACAATGAATTATAGTATCAAATTTCATTGAATGATTATGAATTATTTTTAAAAATTTTTCATAATTTTTATTTTGCTCTAAATCTATCGAATAACAGTTTTTATTATTTTTTTTTGATAATTCTTTTTTTAAGTAAGTTAGTTTTTTTTTATCCTTTCCAGTTGCGAGAATATTATAGCCTTTTGAGTCATAATATCTGCTAAGTAATAAACCTAGGCCTGATGTAGCACCGGTTATTAAAATTGTTTTCATTTTAAGAATTTAATAAATCCTCTCTAATTTTATTTACTTTTCCTATTCCAAGGAATGGATACATATTATCTAGCATCGCAGGCTCAAATGATCCATCTTTATTCATCTGAGTTTGAACTCTTGGAACTAATTCTTGCATTGGAGGTGTAATAATCTCACAAATAACAGCATGTTTTGATTGAATTATCTTATTAATTTTGTGACTTAAATTATTTTCATTATTAAGTTTTGCAGTTTTAAATCCAAAAGACTTTGCCACTTTTAAAAACTCTGGCAATGTAAGACCACTATTATTATCTGCTCCAATAAACTTTCTAAAATTTTTTTGTTGCATTAATTTCATAGTTAAATATCCGCCATTATTTATAATAAATAATTTAACAGGAATTCTATAATTTATTAATGTATGAAGTTCTTGAATATTAAACATTAAACCACCATCACCTGTAATACAAATAGGAATTTTTTTTTTGTCAGCAAAATAAGCTCCAATTATACCTGGTAAACCAAATCCCATTGCTGCTATTCCTGATGAAGTAAAAAGTCTTTGATTTTTTTTAATTTTAAATGACTGCATTGTACATGTGAAACTAGTTCCCATGTCTGTAACTATATTTTCTTTTCCAGTTAAAACCTTTGAGAGACTATTAATAAATCTAAATGAGTTAATGTAATTTTTGTTTTTTTTATATTTATTATCTTCATCTAAAGATAGTTTCAATTTGTTCAATTTATTTACCCAATTTACTTTTTTATCAATTTTTTTTAATTTTTTATTTAACTCACTGAGGTAAAGACCAACATCATTAATAACACTTAAGCTTGATTTTAACTTTCTTTTGATTGTTTCCTTTTTATCAATATCAACAAATATTTTTTTTGAGTGAGGAGAAAAGTTTTTCATTTGGTATCCAGTTATTGGCACAGATAATCGAGAGCCGAGTACAATCAATAAATCACATGATTGTATAGCAAAGTTAGCAATTCTATTACCAAACAATCCTGGACGACCAAAATACAAATCATGATCAGATGCTATTAGATCACTAGCATTCCATGTTGATAAAAATGGGATTTTAGATTTTTTGATAAAATTAAAAAATTTTTTTTCTGCTTCACTTATATGAACACCATTTCCCACTAAAACGAGAGGTCTAGTAGAAGATTTAATCATTTTAATTGATTTAATAATTTTATTATTTTCAATTTTGTTTATTTTTCCCTTTTGTTTTTTAATTTTACTTTGATTACGATTAACAAATTTTTTAGACTGTATATCTAAAGGAACATCTATCCAAACTGGTCCTGGCCTTCCCTCGTTTGCGATTTTGAATGCTTTTGACAATTCAAACTCAACGTCTGTATCTTTTGACAGTACAACACTGTATTTTGTAATTGATTTCACTATCTCACTAATATTAGCCTCTTGAATTCCAATTTGTCTAGTTTTAGAGTTTGAGATCATATCTTTGGTCTCTACTTGCCCTGAAATTACAATCATTGGAATAGAGTCAATCCATGCCCCTATGACGCCTGTTACTGCATTGGTGCCACCAGGGCCTGATGTCACTGAAAGTATCCCAGGTTTTTTTGAAATTCTATAAAAAGCTTCAGCTGCCATTGCTGCAGATTGCTCATGATGCATAAATACAAAATTTAGGTCTTTTTGTCTTCTAAATGCTTCATTAAGAAACATTGCTCCACCACCTGTTACACCAAAGGCAGTTTTAAGATCTTTTTTAAGTAAAAATTTTATAATAAACTCTGCATTATTCATATTTAATTATCGAACCTATATTATAATAATATATAAAAATCTAGTTCTACAATTATATTTTAAAAATTATGAAAAAAATACTTATTCTTGGAAGTAATAGCTTTTCTGGAAATAGTCTAGTTAATTTTTTACTAAAAAAAAACTTTCATATAATTGGTTGTTCCAAATCACATCCATCAGAAAAAAGGTTTAATTGTTTACATTCATTAAAATCAAAAAAAATTAAGAAATTTAGTTTTATTAAAATTGATATAAATAAAAATTTTAAAGAATTAGAAAAAATAATAGCGAAAAAAAAACCATCAATAATAATAGACTTTTTAGGTCAAGGTATGGTTCCAGAAAGTTGGAAATATCCATATTTAACTTTTAATACTAATGTTTTATCAAAAATTAGACTTTATGAATTTTTAAAAAAAAAGAAATTTCTTAAGAAATATATTAAAATTTCTACACCTGAAGTTTTTGGGTCAGCAAATATAACTAATTCAGATTATGATAATT
>MDSV01133290.1_pt1 | contig 14968 bp, 13 predicted proteins | sample 810851 | NCBI WGS metagenome assembly MDSV01 (sample SAMN05326640, study PRJNA326480) | marine metagenome | isolation source: seawater | place: Atlantic Ocean: North East | collected 2012 | reverse complement strand
TTTACTCCTGTGGTTGCTTCTAAAAGTGCAAGATATGCTCCCACATCGGGTAATCCTCCATCGGGGGAAGGGCAAACTGTATCTGGATGACTTGCAACAAGTGGGACTCCATTATGGAGGAAAATTGAAGATTTGGTTAATTTATCATAATTTATTTCGGTATCGTAACCAAGTACAATAATTTCGGGATCCTCTGATTTGGTATTTATTCCATTTTCTTCTAACATCTCGCACATCGATTCGGTTCCTATTGTATACGTGTTCGTATAATTATTATTTCCTAACCATCCTAATAAATCATCAGTTGAAAGTAAAATTTCTGATTTTGTTGCATTGATTCCAAAAGAGGCTAATTTACCAATATAATCTTTTTTTGAACGGCTAGAATTATTAGAAAGATAATATTTTTTAATGCCTTTATTAGTTAATCTGGTTAGAAACTCATTGACTCCATCAATTATATTATTACCAAGATATAATGTCCCATCTAAGTCCATAAATACTGCTTCAATCCCTTCCAATTCATAATTCAAATGCATCACCTAAAATAATAATAATTTCAATAGTTTCCAAGTACTTTTCAATTCCTCTTGTGCCTCCTTAGAACTTAATGATTGCTCTAATAATCCCTTGAGTTCAGGCTTCTTGTTCGCTTTACTGATTACCCAGTTCATTAACCATTTTTTCCGAACCATCTTTTGGATTTTGAAACTATTAGATAACTCAGGTCCTAATGTGCTCCAAATTTCATTCATATATTCCTCTGCTAATTCGGGAGGGAAGCCATCTTTATGCCTTGTTTTATCAAAATATTTTATAGCAATTTTAGAACTTAATAATGCATTACCAATTCCTTCGCCTGAAAATGGATCTACTAATGCTGCTGCATCACCAACACACATTGCGCCCCCCATCGCAGACCTCCTAGGCTGAAATGAGGGTGGTTTTTTCCGGGGGCTTCCGAAAGGTAATTGAAATCCTTTTCCAGATCCTTTAACCATACTCGCATTCTTAAATCTCTTTGAAAAGTATGGGTGTTCTTCAATAATTGATTTCTGTAATCCTTTTAATTTCACAGATCTTTTATTCATTTCAGAGATTACCATGCCAATGCCTACATTGACTACTACCTTTCCTTCGGCATTTTTACCCACAGGAAATACCCACCAATAACCTGGCAAAACTCCATCAATAAAATGTATTTCAATTGGCTCTTGACTTGTATCGATGCCTTCAACATCAGTCCAATATTCTCGATAAGCTCCACAATAATGTTTGTCATCCCTCATTGGTTCGCCGTGACATTTTTTTGTGACTGTTGATGCAACAGGACAATTAAAACCTCCTGCTCCAATTGTTAATGGTGCATTAAAAGTTAATTCTAAGCCCTCTTTTTTACTTCCAACATTTCCTACAACTCCAGTGATTTTTTTGGTACCTCCAGAGTCTTCTAATAATATCTCATTAACATTGAAATTTTGAATGATTGACCCTCCAGAATTTTGTACGTGTTCAACTGCTTTTTTGAACATCATATAATCAAATTGTATTCTAGGTAATGCATAACCGGCTTCTTTGTTTTCTATTTCTTCAATTGGTAATGAACAAGTAATTTTTTTCCCGTTGGGGGAGGAGAACGTAATCCCTGTTACTCTATTATGGGGAGTATTTTCAATGAGTGGCTTTACGCCTAATTCTGTTACAATTTTTAGTGATTTCCCGCCTACTGCGTCTCCACAGATTTTATCTCTTGGAAACTCTCGTTTTTCCAATAGTAATACCTTGTTTCCTGCAATTGCAGCATATGCTGCTGCTGCACTTCCTCCTGGCCCACCTCCTACAACAATTACATCGAAATCGGCGCCAGATTCTGGCATCGGGCCGCTCTCAATTGGTACCTCCCATTTAGCGGCCATGCAAATGGGTGAAGGGGCTAATCAATGAATGCTATGTTTAAAATAAGGTCTCTGTTATGTCTTTTCAACGATTTCAATTTCTCCTAATTCATTTAATTGTGGCTTTAATTTGCTAGCTGATTTTATTTGGTTAAAAATATCCAAATCTAATTGTGCAAATAAATCCCCAAATTTGTCTCTTGTAAGTATTAAGATTTTCTTCTCTAATGCAAATTTCAAATAAAATAAATCTTCATCTGATTCTTCATTAAAATTATAAAATAGAAATTTGGCTTCTGTTCTTTTTTGGATTTTGTCAATCAACCAACAAAATCTTGAGCAGGAATTTGGTGTTGTGTGTATATAACAAACATGTTTTTGTGAATTAATCCAATTTATCCACAGTTTACATGATTCTGAATATTTTTTATTCTTCTCATCTTTGGAAAGTTTTCCAAGTTCCTTAGTACTTGATGGCAGGGTTAAACGTATAATATTTGGAAAATCAAGTATTATCCCATTTTCTAACATTTTATGCGGTGATAATTCCTCAAAGTCTGATATTTTTCCATCACCTCCAAATTCTATATTATTGCCATAATCAATATTATTTTCATCTAGAAAAGTTGGTTTTGTTCCAACTATATTAGAAATATGATTGTAATTTAGTACTTCGCTAAAACGAGAAAGGGGGAATTTTTTTGAATATTTCATAAAATTGAATTTTATATCATATTTTTTACATAACAACTCAAACTTAGGAATATTTTCCGGAGCGTTAATTAATTTTTCATCTAACCATTCTGGAAAGATTACTTCGGTTTTGGTTAAACCATAGTCGTGTGCTTTATCTAAAAATGTGATGTAACTAGATGCTGCTGGCAAATTCTCAAAAATTTCAAGATTTAATTTAATTACTCTTGGCATTCTTTGTTTCGCATAAGGATCTGCAGGGATTTTTTCTTGTAAACGATAAAAAAGAGCCAAGCCTATAAGATGGCATAAATTATAATTTATCTTGGTGTTTCTCTTTTTCTGCATTGCACGTGTAAGCATTTTCTCTATCTCTCTAACATCTAAAAATGACATGCCGCCTTCATCCTTAAGATATACATGATACCACCATAATTTAGAAACCCACTGATTAAAATCTGTTATCTTATTTTCATTTTCAATCAACCAATTAATTAATTTAGTTTTTAATTTAGTGTTTGGCCCATAATGATGTAATATTTTTTTGATCATTGTATAAATAATATGTGAAGGGGTGTTAGATTTGAATACCTTAAGGAGAATAGAACGTGTTTTCTCCTCGAAAATATTTTTACGAGCCTGAGCCCCTGATATTACTGGGTACCTCTCAATGATCTCATCTATTTGCCTAAAAAAATCTTTAGCAAGTTGGATTGACCAGTGTTTTGACGTGGGGTGTATTTTTTTGAGCCTACCCAAGACATCACTATTATTTAATTCGAAGGCTAATAATACCATTGCATCTGTATATTCTACTTTTTTTTGGGGTGCTCTTGAAGAAATCCTTGGTGATGTTTTAGAAAAATTATCGATATGAGTCTGTAATAAATCGAAAAGTGCTTCATCACCTACAATAAAACTAATCAATAAATTTTGATGGTCAGAAAATTTATTATTTGAATCATAATCTGTTTTCAAATAAGTTTTTAACTCATTTTCATTTTCTAAATTATGTGCGCTTATATGATGTTTTTCACAACCATCTACCTTACAATTTGTACCATAAACACACATACGTTCACTACATAATGGACAGTTTAAAGACCTTAAATCTGGATGAGATAAATAAGATGCTCTGTGTATTTGTGATTCCATCATCCTTAACTGAACTACTAATAACTATTGAAGGCTTGCAATTTACTTAAATGTAGCACTTAGTTTGCGTTCAATTCAAATGGTGTCGTGATACGCAATATCATGGGCGGAGGAAAGAAAGAGAAGAAGTTTGCAACGCGGGCCGTTCATGTTGGAACAAAACATTATGAAGGGTCTGTAAATACCCCTATTTTCCAATCTTCGACTTACAAATTAACTGAAAAAACATATGCGGGATGGGCTGCAGGCGCTCAGCATACACTCATTTACTCAAGATTATCAAGTGTCAATTCCGAAGTAGTGGCAGAAAAATTAGCATCATTAGAAAATGCCGAAGATGGAGAATTATTTGCAAGTGGAATGGCTGCAATCTCAACAACATTGCTTGGCCTTCTTTCTAATGGAGATCATGTTATTGCTAGTTCAGATGTATATGGAGGCACATATGGATTGATGACTGAGGATTTACCTCGATTTGGAATTGAAGTAAGTATGGCAGACATGAGAGATGTAAATTCTTATGAGGCTGCAATACAAACAAATACAAAAATGCTGTATATTGAAACATTAACCAATCCAGTCTTAAAAGTATGTGATATTGAAGCATTTGCAGGATTGGCAAAAAAGCATAATTTACTCTTAGTTGTTGATAATACGTTTACTACTCCATGGGCAACTAATCCCTTAGATATGGGTGCAGACGTAGTTATTCATTCGACAACAAAATATCTTGGTGGACATTCTGATATTGTGGGCGGAGCTGTCTTAGGAAACAAAGAAATCATTGCAAAAATATTCCCGAAAAAGGTACATTTTGGGGGCTCCGCAGACCCACACAATTGTTACTTACTAGAAAGAGGGGTGAGAACTTTAGAAGTGAGAATGAAAGCACATGCTGAAAATGCTAGTGAATTAGCAAAAAGATTAGAGGGCCATGCAAAGATTTCTTCGGTCATCCATCCCTCATTATCTAGTCATCCAGATTATGAAGTTGCAAAAAGAATAATGCCCAATGGAACTGGTATGATTGCTTTCGTTGTGAAAGGAGGAGATGTTGCTGCCTTAAACTTCATGAGGAATTTAGAAATTATTTTCGAAGCTACTAGTTTGGGAGGTGTTGAAAGTTTGATTGAATGCCCCTTTAACTCAAGTCACATGTCTATTCCTGAAGATGTTAGAAAAGAAGCAGGAATTGTTTCGGGATTTGTAAGATTAAGTGTTGGAATTGAAAATATAGAAGATCTTTGGAATGATATTTCACAAGCATTAAATTCAATTTAATATCTTTGGTAACTTATGTTGAGTGCCTGTTGTTTTTTGTAGTTCATTCATTTTAGATACATATCCTTCAGGGCCTTCTTCGCCAACCTTTGCACTTTCTTCCCAAAGTTTTCCTAAAGAAGTTGCCCAATCCCCTCCTAAATCTCTTGCTGAAGGATTAAATTTCCAATCTTTTCCTGATTGCTTTTTATGAATTACCAGCCAACTCCATGCGATTGCTTCTTCCTCTAAAGTACCTCTTATCTTTGTTGCATAAGCACAAGAGACTCCGATACTTTCTGAACGAGCAAGCATCACCAAAGCATGAGCTACCCCACATGGTCCTTTGAATTCTATATCTTGCCAAGGGAACTTAGAAAGTGTTTTTTGAATGCTATTTGTTTTGTTTAATTTGCGTAAAAAGTTCCCAAAGGCTTCTTTCTTTTTCAATTGTTTCGAATGTATCTCATTCGCAGTATTTTCATCTAAATCAAATAAAGAATTTAATAATTCTAAGCCATAATCTTCCCACATAGAAACTAATAACAAATGAATTGATTCTGATTCAAGCCAAATTGAGTTTGTTTCTTCTTTCCATACTATTTCACCTTCTAAATTTACATAAAAGCCCTCTTCTGGGATTATTTCAAACAATTTTTGTACTGCTACTTTTTCTAAGTCATTGCCTGATAATGAATCGATAAATTGCTTTTTATTATCTAATGAATACCATTTTTCTTGTAAAATAAAACCATCATTAATTCCTTCTAAAATTGCTTTCCTACATAATGTTGCTAGGGATATTTCAGGGATTACTAAATTAAGCCAACCTGTAAGAATATTTTCAACTGTTTCTAATGATTTTTCTGGTAAATCTCCCTCCCAGCCATCAGGTGCCCAAATAAATTCAACCTCTGTAAAATCAGAAAGTTTTGGTGGTAATACTCCGAGTGCAAAGTGCATTACAAGTGGTTCCTTTTGTTCATTTTTTAATACATCTTCACTAAATACAAATGAGGTGCCATTTGAAAAATTCAATTTGAAATACCCTGTCTCTACAAATTTATTTTCTTGAATTGCTTCTAAATCAAGATCGCTTGTACTTATTAATTCATCAGAAATAATTTCAAATTTTAATTTACAACGTTCTAAAATTCCTAAAATCCAACTATTCTCTACTTCTGGTATTTTCCCTGGGCAAACAAAATTGTTTACTGAACTGAAAAACCACCACCCTCGTTTTGCGTGTTCTTCCCAAGGAAGTAATCTTAATCTAGGATTATGTTGATTTTGAACTCCTGCTAAAAATCCTGCTCTAGCATCTCCTCTACGCATATAACTTGCAGAGCCATACAATGGATGTTGAAATACTGAAACTGTAGAATAATCTTCTTCCTGTGCTGCAAGCATTGCTCCTGCCCAGGCTTTAGCAAGAGGATCTCCTCTTTTTGATACCATTCTTTTAGATAGCCATTTCCTATCAAATCTATTTTCAATAATTTTGTTTATTTCCTGAATTGTTGAAAATACAGGGCTCTTTCGCCCCCATTTAATTCTTATTGGGCCATTATAAATTGGCAATAATTCTTCTGGGCTCTCAATTAAATTTGCTAAATTTTTCTTCAATTTTTGCTTGATATCTTTAGAAGCTTGTTTTGTTCCTCGCATCCTCATTCTTTGTTTTTGACCAGGAAAATTAACTTTGGATGGCGCTGGCATATTAATCAATCTCCCATCTTTCTAATGCTAAAGATTCTAATTCATGCGGGGAATCAGGAACTATTAAACAATGCATTCCTTCTAATTCAATTTCTGATAATTGTGTTAATGTTGCGTATTTAATCTGTTGATTATTTGTTCCTAAATTTGAGCAGAGAACTGCTTTCCAACTACTAAAGTCTTCAATCATAGTCTCTCCTTCACTTTGTAATTTTTCACGCATACTTTTCAATATATCGATTGCAACAAGTGGAGTCATAGGTTGTGGGATTTTTTCCCCCATACCCGTTGGATCTAAATCAAATAAAATTAATGTATGTAAATTGTTATTCTTATTTTTCAAAATTACTTCTAAAGGAGAAGTTTGTAAATAAGATTTGTAACTATATGGAATTGTTGTTTGTCTCCCGAAGCGATATGCTTGAAGTCCTACTTCTCCAATTAATGTTGTAATTGAAATCCCTGGGATGATGTGTGTTGGTATCTCTAATTTTTGGCATCTCAAAATTAAATCAATATGGGTGGTTGCTTGTAATACATCTCCTATTATTACTAGTCCCACTGACTCTTGACTTGCTAATTGTAATAATTCATCGGGCTTTTCTACTGCGCCTCTCATTAAAATTTCCCATGCCCCAAATCTATCTTGAATATTTTTTAAATCATTATTTTGCAAATGTGCCGTATATCCCTCAATAAAAACATGCTTACAATTTTTAATTGCTTCAACAGCGCCCAAGGTAAGTAAATCAATATTACCAGGGCCTAAGCCAATTAACCAAAGCCCTGAAGATGAAAAATTCTTTTCCGTAGACATAAAACAAGAGGCACCTCTAGTCATGCCGAATCCGATGCGTTATTTGGTCGTTCCCAGCAAAGAGACTGAAAAATGGAGGGCTTTTTTAATTTCAAATGATTGGTTGGAACGTGGATACAATATTCAAAAAGAAAATAATGAAAGAGCTTTGCCCTTATCCGATTTCTTTCCTGAAATCATCCCTCCGCCTCTGTCTCAATTCAAAATTATTGAAAAAGTAGTTTCTGCGCCCATCCCTTCAAATTATTTGGGATTTCTTGAACAAAAAATAAGCAAAAATATTCTAAATAAATACAACCAATATTGGCCTCAATCATTTGATCAAATTGGTGAAATCATAATTATTAAAATTGATGAAAATATTGAAAAATATGCTAATGAAATCGCTGAAGCATTACTTTTACAAAATAATAACTCCACAAGAGTCTTTCAAGATTTAGGGGTAAAGGGGAATTTCCGAATTCGTAAACTTAAGTTAATTGGGGGTTCAAAAGAATTGGGGGGTGAAACTAAGATCAAAGAAAATGGTATTGATTTTATTGTAGATCCAACAAAAGGATATTATTCTCCAAGATTAGCTACTGAAAGATTAGAAACATTAGAATGTGCTAAAATTCTAAAAAATAAATTGGGGCGGGGATTAAATGTTTGTGATGCATATGCTGGATTTGGACCTGCTTTAATGCCACTTCTTAACGAAAAGGGCCTTGTAAGCCACATTCTCGCTAATGATTTAAATCCACAAGTCTCCCTTATTTTAGAAAAAAATCTGATTAAAAATAATAAAGAAAAATCTTCAATAAACCTGAAATGTGAAGATGCTCAAAAATTAATTTTAGATGTGCAAAATAAAGGTTTTTTCGATTTATTATTGGTCAATATTCCCCATTCAACTCTTGATCATTTACCTTTCTTAATTGAATTATTGAATCTAAAAACAACTGCTGTTTTGAGGGCATGGTGCATTATTGAATCTAAAAATATTGACAAAATAAAAAAACAAATTAAAAAATTATTTAATTCACTAAACTATTCTATTTCAAAAATTATTGTTGAACCTACAAGAACATATAGTCCAACACAAGTTTATACAAAAATAGAAATTTGGACAAATGATTCTTCTTAATTCAAAAAATACTATTTAGTATTTAAAGCGGCATTAATACAATGTATTAGGAGAAATTGATTTGGGAAAATGGAGTTGGAAAAATGGGTAAAAAATTCAAAACAAAATGTAAGTATTGTCATGAAGATATCCTCATGGTACAAAATAATGTGAGATGGAAACCATTGGACTTTCCTAACAATTCTATAAGGAGAGGTTGGAGTAATCATGAATGTTCCAAAGAACCTAGGAGGAGGTACTAATGACATATTACAGTGAGATGGCTAGAAGGTTGTGGGAGAAGGCCTGTAATTTTCATAGGGGAAGAGACCCCACTCATGTATGTGGAAATCCTGCGGCATGTGAAAGAAGATTTCGGGAAGCGGACGCCGCAGAAAGAAGATGGATTTCTTTTCAGAAAACATGGAAATAAATTACAAGGTTTTTATTAGAATACTATGTGGGTTGACTTAGGGGAGATTATGGTAGCCAAAGCAAAATGTTCTGTTTGTGGGAATAAAATTGACATCAGTGGAATCCCTCCCCGTCTTGAAGGTGTGAAAATATATTGTAGAATTTGTGGAGCTACATCCCTTCATAAATTTTAATTTTGACAATTTAATTCTGTCGTACCTCGTATACCTAATGGATCATTAGTAACTTTTGGAGGGTTTACTAAATCGCCATTTGACCATTGTCCGACATCCATTATTTTTTCTGGAACAGTAAAATATGGTAAAGCGTTCGCAGCTAAATCATAATCTAGATTTGCCTTTGCAAATAAGAAAATAGATTGTGCGTCAAATCTTTTGTAAACGGTCTGATCTGAAAGTTCATCATGCACTGCTTTTGCTGATAGATAGTGTGTGGCTACTAATCTTGGAAACCCTCTACGATCTGAATTTACCAAAATATACTGTGCTTGTGAATCATTTAATTTTCCTGCACCGTCCCTAGTAAATAATCGTTCAAAAATCCATTTTCCTGAACACCTTGGTACAACATGATCCTCGTCTGCATTCAAAATATTGATAATTGTATGATCCGGGAGCCCTGTTAAATTACCATAATATTCTGGATATGTAGAATATACTGAAGGGACTTCTCCATTGATAATAAATTCTGAACTACCCCAATTATTTTCTATAGCGTGTGTTGTTAATGTAGGCAACATTCCTGCTCCAAGACTCATTCCCCCAAGCCAAAGATATGAAAATGATATTTCGTTTTCTCCAATAATATTTTTTATTTCTGAATATATTTCTGGTTCGGAATTATTTTCAATTATATTTTGAATACGATTTAATTCTGGAATGATTAACTTGTAACGATAAGTCATTTCTGGCCAGTTTTCCCCTCCCTTCTCACGAATTAACTCGGGCCTTTCACTATCTGGAATGTTGAAATAAGAAGGGTAATGTATGTAAATACAAATATTTCCCTTATTTGTTATTGAATTAACCATATCCATAAATTGATCTGGTTCATATTCAGCAAAACCATGCATGAATATTGAAACAGGTACCGTTTTATTTTCTATATTTTTTTCCTTAAAACCTGGCAAATAAATCCTTACAAGCCACTCTCTTTCTTTTTCTTCATCGACCATTACATCATAAGTTTCATTTGGAATAATTGATTGATAATTTATTTCATAAACTGGATAGGTGCCTTCTAAATTTCCAAAATCTCCTTCATTAATTTTAGGGGGTTCGGGAAGAATACCCATCATTGCAGTCATATTTGGTAAAATTAAAAATAATGCAAATAATGGAAAAATAAAATGAGGGATATTGGTTTTAAACCATTTCAAAATTTTGTGTTTTTCAATAGAGATACTAAAATTATTATTTGAAAGGTAAATAATTATTGAAGAAGTCAATATTGAATATCCTAAGAAAAAAGGTACTGTATTGAATACCCCCTGATAAAATAATTCATTCATTAAAAAATATTGTATGGATTCACAAACAAAATAAGTTAAACCTACATATCCTATTAATGATAAATAATTGTTTAAATGGGGAATTTTGTTTTTTGATTTTAAATAATTAATTAAATATATTATTCCTCCCAATAATAAAAAAGATAAAATGAAAATTTGAACATGGATTGGCCTAATAAATAATGCAATTTCTAATATTTGCCAAGCCTCAAAAAACATAGCACTGTAAATAGATGAACCGTTTAATACTCTGAAAATTATCATCCCAAAAGAAAGAAGGAATCCTACCAACACACCTACAATTAATAGCATCATTTTTTGGCCTCATTCTTCCACGATTTGGGGAGTGATGAGTACATTACTACCATCACGAGTAATTATTGGAAGTTCAAGTGTAGACATTGAAGGTAAAACATGAACTGTACAAGCATTACCACAAGCAGGTGCGAGATAATCTTCTCCTTGCTCAGACATAATAAATTTCAATCCGTGACCCGCGGGCAATATTGCATCAATTGCTTGAAATTCCATCAATAGTGTAATCTGTTGTCCAGGTAATACTGTTTGTGCATCATACCCTCCTGCATGATATCTAACATCCATAGTTGCATGACCTAATCTTATGCCTGTTTCAAGATCTTGCATTTCCACAAAAACTTGACCACCATCGAATGTTGGTACTGCTGGAATGTGCAATGTTGCTAAACCTGAAATTTGAATATCTGATGTGCTTAATTCTGGACACTCTATAGTCACTGTTTGGCCTCCTCCTACTACAGGGGCTCCGCCTCCTGTAAATGCTCCATCATTACTACATTCGCCCAGACTTAATGATAGTTTTTCAACATCGAGGGGGGGCCAAGTATCTTCTATCCTCCATTCTCCATCATTTCTTTGTACTTGAGTTGTCAAGTCTGGTTTAGGGCCTATTCCTTTAAGATAATATTCAAACCATTCGAAAAGATCCTGTGCCCAATCCCACCTTGTCATATTATGGATTGCTTCTCCACCATATCCAGAATCTTGTGCATTGTGTTTGCTCCATTGATCAGGGTAATTATGTTCCCATTGACCAATCATCCCCCTCACGTCATAACCATTATCAATATATTCTTGATACCAATTTACTCCTGGGGGCCCTCCAAATACTTGATGGGGGTCTACATTCCAATCTTGTAAGCCTTGAACCCAATAGATACTACCATTATATTTCCCTAATGCTTTGTCGATATGGCTTCTTTCATCATAATAATTATCCATATAAGGATCCAGCTCTCCTCCTACATATCTTGTGGGGCCTGCAAGAAATCCTTCAAATACATCGCCACATAAATTATCCACATCATCTTGGTCATAATCCAGTATACTTCCTCCATAATTACTATGCATTACTTGACTTCTTGCTTCTGCGCTTCCATTTTTGTAAAGTAAAGGTGCTAATGCGGTGGTGCCAGAAATTGGCACTATTGTTTTCAAATGATCGTTTCCTTGTGCTGCCGCTTCCCAAGCTGTTGCTCCTTCGTAAGATTTGCCATAAATTGCAACATTACCGTTACTCCAATTTTGTGTACCTAACCATTCAACAGCCGTATTTATGCTGAGTCCTTCTCCATCTCCTCGATAGTCAAAACAGCCAGTGCTTTCCTCAGTTGCGAATACGGCTACTTGTGCAAAAGCATAACCATGTGGAACGAAATTATCGTAAATAAATTCTCCTCGTCCGCCCCCTACTATGTTAGTAGGTGTTGATTCTGAGCCAGGTTGTCCAAATGAAAAGTATGGGCTAACTACAGAAATTACAGGTACTTTTTCACCTAATTCAGTATTTGATGGGAGCCAATATGAAAGGTGTACTTCCGCAGAAGATGGGCCGCCTTCCCAAACACCTGAAGTGTCTACTTCAATTGTTACTTCTTGAACGTCAAGAGCGGTATGGGGACCTTTTTCAAGTACAAATGTATGGGAATGGGACATATTCCATTCAAGTAAATGTCTTTCCCAAATTGAGGGATATATTGTTGATTCTTCATTAATTATTTCTTCTTCATTTCCAAAACAACCAGAAAGAGGAGTACTTAGCATTAATAAAATTATAAAAATAGACGTGACTGCTTTCATTCTCCTCAAACATACTTGAGAATAACTTAGATAAATGTCTAACGTAATAATGATTAAAATGAAATAATTCTAATAATGATGGATGATACCAGAAAGCATGGCACTACCAGAATGGGAGACTCTTGAAGCATCAGGAATTATGATTGGTGCTGTTTCTCTAATTATAATGGGTGCTATTTTACTTTTTTTTGGAAACAAGTATCTAGTGGCCGTATTCGGCGCTACGGGATTTATGTTTGGTGTGATGGTAGTTAATTTTGCAGAAGATATTGTTCCAATGTTTGTTGATGGTTTTTCTCCGAGTGAGCAGCCAATGTTATTTTTAGCGCTTAAAATTTTAGCAGGGATTTTCTTTGGGGGAATGAGTGCTATGGGGTGGAGGAATTCGATTAGAACATCGGCCTCGATACTTGTATATCTTCTGATGTTATGGCTAAAAGAAACTGGAGATAACATGGGTATTGGCAATAATTTAGATGATCAAACATTTACAATTATTGCAGTAATTAGTGTTGCTTTCACATACATAATTACAATTAAGGCAAGAGAATTAATTGCGGCACTAGCAGGTGCTGCTGCTGGTACTGCCTGTCTTGCACTAGGATTACAATTTGTTACTGATGGCGCTGTCTCTTTCCCTGACATCTCTTCCACCCAACCAAATACATTACTTTGTGGGGGATTATTTGTATTGGGCTTAATTGTGCAATTAAGAAATTCCGAAGAGCGGAAAAAATTATCAAAAGTTCGAAAAATAGTAAATAGAGTACATAATGAAGATAAAAAAGCGGTTCAGAAAATGGAAGAAATGACCTGGAATAATAGAACTGATACTTACAAAAAATGGTTAGTAATGGGGGCGGTTTCTGTTGAATCTATGAGGCGTCCTGAGTTTAGAAATAGAGTTAATGTTCCTGCCCCCCCTCCTCTAAGACAAAAAGCAAAACTACCCCAATCTTGATTGCTAAGACCTTCTCCAATGGTCAATGAGCCCTGAAACAATATGGGGAGAGCGCTGGTTGAATTGTGATCAGCCAATTGCAAGAGAATACATGGAAGTGGCATGCAAAAAACAAAGCTTGGTTGTTCTTGCTGCAGATAAAAATAGTATGCAAGAGTTAAATGATTTGATTGAAGATGTTGGTGACTACATTTCAGCATTAAAAACACATGTGGATTTAATTGACGATTGGTCAAAGAATGCTTGGGATGATTTCATTGGTAAAGCAAAAGAAAAAAATTTACTTATTTTTGAAGATCGGAAACATGGCGACATCGGAAAAATTGCAAAAAAACAAATGGGCGGAATTTATAATTCTAGAGCATGGGCTGATTTAATTACTGCACACTTAATCTCTGGTATTTCTGTATTAGACGGCATTCAGGAAGCGTGGTCGGAAGTTGGTAAAAGTGGAGGTGTCCTTGTATTAGCACAAATGAGCAGTGAAGGAAATTTACTAGAATTACCGGGATATACTGACTCTGTGATTAAAATGGCTAAATTACATTCTGCTTGTTTTGGATTTATTGGAAATGGAAGTCGCCCAAATGAATTAAAGGAATTACGTAAAAAAGTGGGCCAAGGAAAGATGATTTGGACCCCAGGAGTTAACCTAAATGTAAATGATGCTGTGCTTGGGCAACGTTACGGTGATCCAAAAGATGCTATACTTTCTGGATCTGATGCAATTATTGTCGGAAGTGGAATACATAATGCTACAAACCCAAAAGATGCTGCAAAAAAATATGCTGAGATTAGTTGGAATGCTTTACTTCAAAGACGTGAATGAAGATGTTGGCTATAATTTCAATATTTATTGGAATTTTCTGTTTGATTTTAATTACTTGGTATTTCCATTTCAAAAAACAAAATTCAATAAATAAGAAGTTGGTTGAGGCAGATGAAACATTATTAACAGATTCAGGGTTGAAAATTGAAAGTGTATTTCAAGCACCACAAGGAAGTATTGTTTACCCATATATTGTAATTAATGAGGATACTACTAGAAAGTTATAGATACGGAATATCTCCAAAAATGCTCCATAAAAAACCACCTACGAGCCCGCTAAACAATATCACTGTCAAGAAAAATGCTTTCCTTTTCAAACTTTTTGCTGTTTTTTCTATTGATTCACTACCTACTGAAATAGGCTCAGAATTAGAAGGAATTAGGGGGGGTAGGTCTCCAAGAGGAGGTAGGTCTCCAAGAGGAGGTAGGTCTCCAAGAGGAGGTAGGTCTCCAAGAGAAGGTAGGTCTCCA
>MDSV01024843.1_pt1 | contig 14968 bp, 9 predicted proteins | sample 810851 | NCBI WGS metagenome assembly MDSV01 (sample SAMN05326640, study PRJNA326480) | marine metagenome | isolation source: seawater | place: Atlantic Ocean: North East | collected 2012 | reverse complement strand
GGCGGGGGTGATATTCTGACTGACGGCCACCTCCATCACCAGAGAGCCCAGACTGCTTATCCCGCCCCCGGGATGATCCTGAGTCAGGCTGGCCAGCACATTAAACTGGCGCTGACTCTGCTCGCGAATGGGGTTGTCACGGAATACCAGCATGGTATCCGGAAGCCGCCCACCGGCGTCATCCAGCAGACAGACATAGGCCGGTTCCTGCATAATCTGAAAATCGCGGAAACGCTGACTGAACTGTTGCCCCACCGGCGTTGCCAGGATTTTGGAGATCAGACAGCCCCGTTCCGCCTCGGCCGGTTGCAGATGACGGACGGAATTGGTGAGGCGCACACTAAGGGAGAACTTGAGCATATAGGGCGCCTGCTCGTTATAAATGGAACGCATGGACGAGGTGGCATGCCAACGGCTGCCCTGAGACGCGAGGGGAATAATGTCCTGGCTGGCGAATGCCGCCTGCAATGCCGGCAGCCGCTGCAACCGTTTTACTTGCCAGGGGTGAGCGGGCAGCAGCACATAGTCGTCGCGGATATCAATATAATCCGCGGTGAGGTGGGGATCGGCGTCGATCAACGCCTGCACCCGCTGCTCCAGGCTGACACCGTCGGCGCTGTGGTAATGCACCCGCTGGCGCCGTACCAGCATCCAGGCCAGGGCAAAACCCTCCCCGCCCTCGGGCCCGTACTGGACTGCTTCAGTGAGGGTCATGGGCTGCCGCACTTTGGGGGCCGGGTGCACGGAGTGTCCCACCAGCAGGGCCTGTTCCGCCTGCCGGAAACTGAGGGGGCCCCGAAACAGGTGGTCCAGCTCCGGTTCCCGCAGGGTCAGCAGCATTTCCAGATTACGGTGGCTTTCAATGATGCGTTCCAGGAACCGGGCCATGGCCCCGATGCTGCCGTTGGTGAGCAGGCCGGCGTTTTCCACCAGCAGTTTGGCCAGGGACAGAAAATTCAACTGCCGGGACTGCATGCCGTGTGGTCCTTCGCAACGGGCGGGCAGACCGAACCGATGGCGTCCGCAATCGGACCAGTACTGCACCCCCACCCAGAGCGACTGGTGCCCCAGAGGAATCAACAGGGCCTGCGCGGGAAAGCCGGCGTTTTGCCAGCTGCGGGGGCTGGTTTCGATCCGCCAGTCATCAAACTCGCGAATGTAGGCGTTGAGAAAGCCGTTGGCTGAGAGCCAATCGGCAGCAGAAGCGGTAGCGGTTTCCATGGCGTGTTCACCCGTTATTCTGTTTTCCGGCCGTACATTATCGTGTATCATTAGCAAATGCAAACGATTATCAATATCGAAAGAAAAACAATCCGATCCCTGGCGGTGGCGGTGACGCCCATGGGCCTGGGGCAGACCGCGGTGCTGGTATATCTGCCCCTGCTGGTGACCCACACCGGTATCGGCTACAGCCAGTGGGCGCAATTGCTGGCATTGGGGATGGCCGCCTATTTGGCGGGGATTCTGGTGTGGCCCTTGCTGCTGCCGCGGCTGGGTTACCCCCTGGCCCTGCGCCTGGGCCTGGCGGGTTACGGCGCCAGTATGTTACTGCTGGCGGCGGCACTGGCGGGGGTGTGGGGGAACCACCTGGACCGGGAAGCAGCCATGGTCGGCGTAGCCCTGAGCCGGCTGCTGTACGGCGGATTCGCCTCCATCCTGCTGCCGGTGGTGCAAAGCTGGTGCGCCGACCTGACCCATGCGGACCAGCGGCTGCGGGCCTTCAGCCAGATCAGTTTGCAGCTGGCATTGTCTAGGGCCCTGGGCCCGGCCCTGGCGGCCTTGCTGGGGTGGTTGCATTGGCTGTTACTGCCGCTGGCGCTGGCACTCTGGCCCCTGCTGTTAATGGGCCGGGTATGGCATCTGCCGGCGCCGCCGGACCCGGATCCACCGCAACACTGGCGGCGTCATTTGCGGGGGGTCATTCCGCCGCGCTGGCTGGGGCTGCTGGCGCTGGCCACCACCGCCATCGGCAGCAGCCTGCAATTTCAACTGGGTCCGGCACTGGAGCAGCTCAGTGATTTGCCGCCGCGATCCCTCAGCCTGTTTTTGGGTGCCCTGATGGTGGCGGCGGCGGCCCTCAGTGTGGGGGCACACCGGCTGCAGATACGGCGCCCGCCGGTGCAGCCGCAACTGCGCAAACTCTGGCTGGCGGCCCTGCTGCTGGTGAGCGCCCTGGGGTTACTGTACGCCCGGTCCCTGTGGCAGTTCTGCGGCATCGTGCTGGTGATGAGCCTGGCGCTGGCCTGGATGACGCCCCTCTACAGCAGTCAGCTTTCGCTACTGCAACAGCGCCAGAACCTGGCCGCGGCACAATTGGGTGTCACCCATATCCTGGGGCATCTCAGCGGGCTTTCCGTCACCGCCCTGGCGTTGCGGCATTCACTGCACTGCGTTTATATCTGGCTGACCATGCTGGCGGCGGTATGCCTGGTGGCTGCCCTGTCCTGGCGCCCGCTACAACCGGCCCCCGGCGCCTCCGCCAGCCAATAACCCGACAGCCCTGTGATATGCTGGAGCTTGGTTCTGAACCAGGAGATCCCATGGGGCGTTATTTACTGACCTTGCTGGTCCTGCTGCTGGGCGTGGGCGGCGGCCTGTTACTGGCGCCACATTACCAGCTCTCCGCCACGGGCCTGACACCACGGCCGATACTGACGTTTGCCGACGGCGCCCAATATACCGGACCGCTGAATGCTGAGGGGGTGGCCCATGGCTGGGGCACCCTGCGCTGGAACAATGGCGACGAGTATCAGGGCCAGTTTGCGGACGGTCTGATGCAAGGGCATGGCAGTTTCGACAGCCCGCAACGCTATCGCTATGCCGGGCAATTCCACCAGGGAGTGATGCATGGCCAGGGCGAAATCCATTTCTCCAACGGCAGCCATTACAGCGGCGGTTTTCGGCAGGGTGTGATCAGCGGCAACGGTATCTGGGTAGTGCCCGGGGACCATGTCTACAGCGGTCAGCTGCGGCATGACCGCTACCACGGCCGGGGGCAGATCCAGTACGACAACGGTGATCGTTACCAGGGCCGGTTTGTGGATGGAGAGTTCCATGGCACCGGCGTGTACATTACTGATGCGGGGGACCGCTATTCCGGCGATTTTGCCGGCGGCATTTTCAGCGGCAAAGGTGCCCTCACCCACAGCGATGGCAGTGAACACGTGGGCGAATTCGATAACTGGCGCGCCCAGGGGGATGGTGTATTTACCGATGCCGATGGCAATCAATACATCGGTTATTTCAGGGACGGCATGCTCGATGGCAAAGGCGAATATCTGGGAGCCGACGGTGAACGCTATCAGGGTGACTTTGAGTACCAACGGTTTCACGGTGAGGGGGAATGGTGGAACGCCGCCGGCGAGCATTATGCCGGCCAGTTCCGTTACGGCGTCCGCCATGGGGACGGCACTCTGACCCGGCACAACCCCGGTGGCGACCCGGAATCCTATACCGGCACCTGGCGTCAGGGTGAGCTGGTGGCGGCCCGTGGCGATCTTACCATACACACCCCGGAAACCCTTACCGAACATGCACTGTATCAACAGCTGCCGCTGCTGGAGCAGACCCTGAGCCAGGTGGCCCCGGGGGCCGCCGATCGCATTGAATTGTTCACCCTGGCTCTGGCGCCCTATGGCGCCGAGGAAGTGTTTCGGCGGGAGATCAATTTTATTGAAACGGATTTTCAGCACCGTTTTGCCAACGCCGCCCATTCCATCTACCTCAGCAACAGCCGCCGCAGCCTGGATGACCGCCCCCTGGCCACCCTCACCAGCCTGGAGCGCAGCCTGGACACCCTGGGGCAACGGATGAACCCGGAGCAGGATATTCTGTTCTTGTACATCACCAGCCACGGTCAGCGGGATCGCACCATTGCCTTCAATCAGCCGGGGTTGGCGCTGGCGGATTTGCAGGCGGATCGATTGCGCGAGATGCTGGACGCTGCCGGCATCCGCTGGCGGGTATTAGTGATCTCCGCCTGCTATTCCGGGGGCTTCATCGACAGCCTGAAAAACGCTAACAGCCTGATTATCACCGCGGCGGCAGCGGATCGCACCTCGTTTGGCTGCGCCGACAATGAGGATTTCACCTATTTTGGCGACACCTTTTTCAAGCAGGCCTTGCCGCAATCCGCCAGCTTTGCCGAGGCATTTCACAAGGCCGATGCGTTGATTCAGGAATGGGAGCAGGCCGAGGGGAAAACCCATTCCCAGCCGCAGCTGGTGGAGGGCAGTGCAATCACGGAACAACTGGCCCGCTGGCGCGCCCAGGCACACAGGGCCACCGGGCTGGCCGGGGCACCCAACAAGACCGGGCAATAACTGCTTGCGGCGAAGCTGGTGCCGGTTACCAGAACGCCACCACCATGATGGCGGTCAGGGCCACCACCACCGCCGCCATGCCTTTCACCGCGGGGGAAAGACTGTCCTCTGGGGTGAGGGCGGCAGTGGATGCCTGCTCCGCGTCCAGAGTCTCCGGACGCAGCCAGTGCATAAGGTAAATCCATAGTACCGTGACCACGAACAACAGCCCGGCCACAATAGTGAAATGAATCTGATGCTGATCAGTTACCGAACCGGCGAACAACGCTACCGACACCACATGGCCCAACACCACGCCCCTGAACGCGGCGTTTTTACCCACTTTCCTGCTGCAGAAACCCACCGCAAAGGCCGCCACCAAAGGTGGCACCACATAGGAAAAGGTCTGTTGCAGATAGGCAAACAGTCCCGGGAATTTATCGATCATGGGCGCCCACACCGCCGCCAGCAGCATTAGGGTCAGTGTGCTGTATCGACCCCATAACGCCAGTTGTTTCTGGGTGATATCCGGTTTGCGGGGTTTGACAAAATCCACAATGATCAGGGTGGAGGCGGAATTTAACGTGGAATCCACACTGGACATGATCGCCGCCATCAGCCCCGCCACCATCAGCCCGGTGAGCCCCACCGGGGCGTACTCGATAATCAACCGTGGCAACACCGTATCGGCCCGTTCCAGATCCGGTAGCAGCGCCGCCGCCATGGCCCCGGGCATCACCATCAGAAACAATGGCAGCAGTTTCAACGCCGCCGCCAGCATGGCACCCCGGGCCGCGGCATCCACATTGCGCGCCCCCAGCAGTCGCTGGGCCACATACTGGTTCATGGTCCAGTAGTAAAAGCCCAAAATCGGCAGGCCGATCAGCGTACCCAGCCAGGGCAGTGCGGGATCGTCCATGGGCCGGATCAGCGACATGTGCTGGGGATCCACATTTTCCACCACCCGACTCCAGTTGTAATCGAACTCCCCGAACACCAGCAAACACAGCACGGCGGATCCCACCAACAACACCACCGCCTGGATCACATCGGTATAGGCCACCGCCCGCAGGCCCCCGGCGGCGGTATACAAACCGGCGAACACCGCCATCACCGCGCAGGTGGGTCCCAGGCTGAGCCCCGGAATAAACAACATCAGCACCAGAGCACCCGCGTACAGGCTGCCGGCGGTGTCCAGCACAATACTCAGAAAGAGGGAAGTACCGGAAAGATAACGGCGCAACCGAGGGTCAAACCGTTTCTCCAGCATTTCGGGGATGGTGGTGATGCGATGGCGGATAAAAACCGGGGCGACAAAAAAGGCGGTGAACACCAGCACCAGCCCGGCCATCCATTCGTAGTTGGCCACTGAGATACCGTGCTCCCAGGCGGCGCCCGGCAAGCCGATCAAGGTGGTGGAGGAAATATTGGAGGCGAACAAGGAAAAACCGATCACCGCCGGCCCCAGGGTGCGACCGGCCAGGAACAGTTCATCCACATCCGGTGAGCTGCGGGTTACCCGCACGCAGATCGCCAGCAGCACGATCAGGTAAACCCCAATGACCACATAATCGAGCGTATGCAACATGAGCCCAGAGTCCTTGACTGTAGCGTTGCTATAACACCCTAGCGGGAAGCGCCGGCAGCATCAAGAGAGACGGCCTGAGTACACCATCAGGAGGGATCGGCATCCCGACCCTGCAGCAGGCTGTCCCGTTGCCGTTGCAAGCGCCGGTTGTCCGGTTCCAGCGCCATGGCGGTGGCGATGATTTCCAGCGCCTCCAGCTGCCGACCGTGATGGCCCAGGGCCGTGGCCAGCGCCATCAGTGCCGCCACACAACGGGGCTTGTGCTCCAGGCAACGCATGGCGGCCCGGGATAACATGGCGTAATCCTCCAGCGCTTCGCAGGCTTCAAACAGCGCCAGCCAGCCCTCCAGGTGATCCGGCACCTGCTCGGTAAGCTGCTGTGCCAGCACCTTGGCCACCGACCATTGTTGCTGTTGCCCCAGGGTTTTGGCAAACGCCACCACCTGCAGAGCGGACATGGTTTTACTGCCCCGCCCCGGCAGGCTGACTTCCACCTGCAGTTCTTCCGTCGTGTTATTGCCTGTCACCACCGCCCCACTGTTATCGAGAATGATACGGCTCCAGTATACGCGGTTTGATCCCGCTTGGCAGAGTCTGGCTTGCGCACGCCCCCACGCCTTTGATTCCAGCGCCAATTGTTTTAAAATTTCGCGCCCGGCTGCAAGACCAGCCGTACAACTTGACCAACCGCCCTGGATTTACGCTCCAGACTGCGAGGAAACCATGACCCAGACACCCCCCAGCGCCCCCGTTGTGGTGTGCGCGCTTTATCAATTCGTCACCCTGGAAGACTACGCCCAATGGCGCCAGCCTCTGTTACGGCAGATGCTCGATCATGATGTGAAGGGCACCCTGCTGTTGGCCAAAGAAGGTATTAACGGCACCATCGCCGGCAGCCGCGAGGGCATTGACGCGGTACTGGCGTTTCTGCGCCGGGATCCGCGCCTGGCCCGGCTGGACACCAAGGAATCCTTTGATACGGAACAACCGTTTTACCGCACCAAAGTGAAACTGAAAAAAGAAATTGTCACCCTGGGGGTGGAGGGTATCGATCCCCGTCAGGTGGTGGGCACCTATGTCAAGCCCCGGGATTGGAATGCCCTGATCAGCGATCCTGAGGTGGTGCTGGTGGACACCCGCAACGACTATGAAGTGGAAATCGGCAGCTTTAAAGGGGCACAGAATCCGCAAACGAAAAGCTTCCGCGAGTTCCCCGATTATGTCAAAACCAACCTGGATCCGGGCCGGCACAAGAAGGTGGCCATGTTCTGTACCGGCGGCATCCGCTGCGAAAAGTCCACCGCGTTATTGAAACAACAGGGATTTGAAGAGGTATACCATCTGGAAGGGGGCATCCTGAAATATCTCGAAGAGGTACCGGAGACAGAATCCCTGTGGCGGGGGGAATGCTTTGTGTTCGACAACCGGGTGACGGTGGACCACCAGTTGCGCAAGGGGCATTATGATCAATGTCACGCCTGTCGCCGCCCCATCACCGAGGCGGACAAACAACACCGCCACTATCAGGCCGGGGTGAGCTGCCACCACTGCTATCCGGAACTCAGCCCGGAGCAGAAGCAACGCTTTGCCCAGCGGGAAAAACAAATGCGGCTGGCCCGGCAACGGGGGGAACAGCACATCGGCAGTGACCCGCGCACCCTGGCGGCACGACGGCGGCGAAAACTGGCACGCAAAAACGCGCAACGGCAGCTGGATCGCAGCGCCGATGCGAGCCAGGGAACCTAACGCAACCGGGTCATCAGGGAATCCGGCGGCACCAGGTCGCCGGTAACCGGAAAATGCACGATGGCCTCCAGGCCCCCACCCTCGCGGTTACGTAACTGCACCCGGCCGTGGTGCATGTCGACAATGCGTTTGACGATGGCCAGCCCCAGGCCGGAGCCTTTGCTGGTGCGGCTCTGGTCGCCCCGGGCAAAGGGCTGAAACAGATCATGCATCTCCTGCTCCGTCAGCCCCCGGCCCCGGTCCGCCACCACCACCCGGATCTCACCACTCTCCAGGCCGCTATAGACGCCCACCTCGCCCCCGCCATGGCGTACCGCGTTGGCTATCAGGTTGGCGAACATCCGCTTGAGAGAGAGGCGCTTCAGGGAAATGGCCGGCAGTTCGTGCAGCTCGGTGTCAATGGCACTACCTTCGGATTCGAACTGGGACACCACTTCCACAATCACTTCATTCAGATCCCCCACTTCGGTATCCTCGTCGCTGCCATCGCGCACGAACAGAATAAACTGGTCCAGAATCGCATTCATGTCCTCGATATCCCGCACCATGCCCTCGGTGAACTCCGACTCCCCCAACAGTTCCGCGGTCAGTCGCATTCGCGTTAAAGGGGTACGCAAATCATGGGAGATACCCGCCAACAGCAATGCCCGTTCCCGGTCCGCCCGCTGCAGGTTCTCACTCATTTGCAGAAAAGCCCGGTTCACCGCGCCGATCTCCCGGGAGGTATTGGCCAGCAGGGAACCTTTCACCGGCTCACCGCGACCGATGCGGCGGGCGGCGGCCTCCAGGTTTTTTAGCGGCCGGTTAAGCTGGCGCACAAAGTACGCCCCCAACACAAATGCCAGGGCCGGGGTGCCAATCAGCCAGGCCAAAAAGGCGATGGCCTGATAACGCCCCACGTGCTCCAGCGGGAATCGCACCCACAACGAAGGCTGGCGGGGATTGCGAATCCATAATGCCGGCGCCGGCTCCAGTCCCAGACGCACCTCCGCGTCCGGCCCCATGCGCCGGCGCAACGGATCCACGAACAGGCGGCCGAACAGCCCCTCGCCGGCCGCCGGTACGATGTCGGGCGTTTGGGTGATTTCAATGTGATGCTGCTGCCGCAGCCGCTGCAACAGCTCATTGCGCCGTTCGCTATCCACCAGATAACCGATGGTATCCAGCTCCAGCGCCACCAACCGGGCATTTTGCTGGATACCCGGCAGATACAGGTAGTAAACCGCAAACAGCAGGGTGGAGATCTGGCTTAGCAGAATCACCAGCCACACCAGCCAGATGGTGCGCCAGAAAGAGGAGCGGGGAATCAGCTTCATAGTGGCTCAAGGATAACACCGGCCGGTCATTATCCGGTAATGGCGCCCCCGGCGCCAGCCTCAGAGTCGGGCCACACTCAAGGGCCTCAGGGTGGCCCGGCGTTTGTGATAATGCTGGTCCATGCGCCGCAGAATGTTATCCAGCATGGTCACCGCCGCCACGATGTAAGGCCCTTTGTTGAGCATCACGCATTCCGCCACCACGCTCATTCCCGCGTCCGTCACCTCGGCCCGGGAGGGCACCCCCCGTTTCGCCAGGGACTCCAGAATCTGGGTGGCCCAGATCACCGGCACATGGGCCGCTTCGCAGATCCAGAGTATCTCCTGCTGTACTTCACTGAGGCGGTCGAAGCCCATTTCCACCGCCAGGTCACCCCGGGCAATCATTACCCCCAGGGGGCGACCACACTGCAAACCCGCCAACAGTATCCTGGGGAGGTTCTCAAATGCCTGTCGATTCTCGATTTTCAGCACGATGCCAGTGTCCGGCTTACCCAGCTCCAGCAACGCCTGATGCAGGGCCTGCAGATCGTCCGGCCGGCGCACAAAGGACAACGCCACAATATCCGCCCACTCCGCCACCTGACTCAGATCCGCCAGATCCTTCTCGGTGAGGGCGGGAATTTCCATCTCGGTATCCGGAAAATTAATGCCTTTTTCCGCTTTCAGCCGGCTGCCTCCGGGGGCCGCCTGGGTCACCCGCAGACGCATTTCCCGACCATCACAGCTCAACACTTCCGCGCCAATCCGGCCATCGTCAAACCACACCCGGTGACCGGGCTGCACCTGGTCAAAAGCCTGAGCCAGACTGCAGTGAACCCGGGCCGGCCGCTGTAACCGGCCACAGCTGTCCCGCTGTTCCAGAGTGCCGGGGTGGGGATCCCGGGACAGCACCAGTTCGTCGCCCACCAGCAACAGAATGGGCTGCACCACCTCCGGCAGCCCCAGAGGCTGGGCACTGGCCAGGGTGTGCTGGCCCCGCTTTAACCGCAGCACGGTATCCGGAGACAGGTAGGCGGTGTGACTGAGCTCGGCGATAAAGCCTGCCGCCGCCGTCTGGACAATTTTCAGTTTGCGGCGCTGCCCGCGACAGTCGGTAAGCTGCACGTGATCCCCCACCGCACAGGCCTGAATAAACTCGTCGGCCACCAGCAGGGCCCGGTGCAGGCTGCTGGGTCCGGCGGCGGCGGGACGGCTGTGCAGCCAGATTCGACAGGGCTCCAGCACCACACCATAAAGATCCCGTTTCGGCTTCAGTTTCAACAGCCGGCCCCGGCTCTGAATCGGCCCGGTGCGCAGCTTGGGCCCCCCCAGGTCCGCCTGAATCCGGCAGGGTCGGTCACTGGCGGCGACGGCGCTCCGCAGATTGGCGACCATGGCCTGCCAGGCGGAAGGATGGTCATGGGCGCAGTTGATACGCATCAGGCTCATGCCCGCTCCCAGCAGCTCACTCACCAGTTGGGGATGGGTGGCGGCCTCCGAGGGCATGGTTACCATGATGTGAGCGCCGCGATGAGCATTGGGGGTACCCAGCAACGCCGTACCACGGGCCTGCAGGCATTGCGGGCCGGAGCTATAGTCCACCGGCGGCGGTGGCGCCGGCAACGGGCATCCGGTGAGTGTCTGCAACACGTCCAGTACCGCGTTCAGGTGGGCCAGGGTGAAGGCCTCCAGCACCGACAGGGACGACAATCCATAACGGGACAGATTCTGCTGCAGGGGCCGGATATCGTGCTGGCGCACACTCAGATAGTGAATCAGATTGCTGGCGCTGCCGCGATTCTGCGGCGGACAGGCCGCAATCTCCGGGGCGAACCGCTGCTCCAGCGCCAGCGCCTGATCCCGCAGCCGCAGCAGCTGATCCTGCATTGCCAGCAACTGGTGGGGGTTGGATGCTGTCATAGCCCAGCCCGGGTTCCGGCCATGCCGTCAGCTAACATCGCTACCATGCCTGCACACCCCTGATCGTACCTTTGATCGCACCCCTGATCCAACGTCAGCCACGAAGCCTCCGCCCTTGAGGGCCTTTAGCGTACCGGTGGATTATGACATTCTGACGACGCTCAGGTGGCGTTGCCATCAGGCACGAACACGTACCCCACCCCCCACACGGTCTGAATATAGCGGGAGTTGGACGGGTCATCCTCGATCAGCCGCCGCAAGCGCGAGACCTGGACGTCGATGCTGCGCTCCATGGCACTCCACTCCCGGCCCCGGGCCAGATTCATGAGTTTGTCCCGGGTCAAAGGCTCCCGGGGATGCTGTACCAGTGCCTTCATCACCGCAAATTCACCGGTGGTCAGCGACACCGCCTCACCGTCCTTGGTCAGGGTCCGGGTGGATAGGTCCAGTACAAAGGGCCCGAAACTGACCACGGTTTCCAGCTGCGATGGCGCTCCGGGCAATTCCTTGACCTGGCGCCGCAACACCGCCTTGACCCGGGCCAGCAGTTCCCGTGGATTGAATGGCTTAGGCAGATAATCGTCCGCCCCCGCCTCGAGCCCGTTGATGCGATCGGCATCGTCTCCTTTTGCCGTCAGCATGATAATGGGAATGTTGTTGTCCGCCTGCCGCAGCCGCTGACAGATGGACATGCCATCCTCCCCCGGCAGCATCAGATCCAGCACCATCAGGGAATAGATCTCCCGCCCCAGGGCCCGATCCATCTGCTGGCCGTCGGCCACCGCCTTGACCAGGTAACCCTGTTCTTCCAGATAGCGCTGCAACAGGGAGCGCAGGCGGGAGTCATCATCCACCACCAGAATTTTCTGCTGTTGTTCCTGTTCCCGTGGGCTGTCTAACATGATCCTACCTGTTGTGAAATCTTCTACAATGGAACCGAAAGCGGCGGGAAGCCTCAAACACTAGCTGCAAAAATATCGGGAAGCGAGCGCAAAGTCATGACCACAATTTGTTACAAGGGATGAGAAGCCGGCAAGCAGCTTTACCGCCAGCGTGATAGCTTTCCTGTCAGAGATCAATAACATGTTAAAATTCCTGAATTTTCAGCCCCTCAGGCTATTGCCAGACAGCATCCGTGGCCGTCATGATGCGGCTGGTCCGGACACGATGCGAACGCCGTAATGAAGAACCTGTACCAAGCTTTGATCCGCCGTCTGCGAGCCCTGCCCCTGCCGTTGCTGATACTGGGTGGCACCCTGCTGGTGCTGGTGTTGTTGTTCGCCCTGCAACCGGCGCCGCCGAAAAAACCGGCCACCGAAATTCTGCCGTTGGTGCGTACTGTGCCGGCGGAGCCCGGCAGCCACCGCCCCATGGTCACCCTCTATGGCCGCCTGGAATCCCCCCGGGAGGCCAGTCTGGCGGCCACCATCAACGCCTTTGTGGATCAGGTGCAGGTGGAGGAAGGGCAATGGGTGGAGCCCGGTCAGTTGCTGGTGCAGCTGGACGACAGTGAGGTGCGCCTTAGCTACGAACAGCGCCAGGCGGAGCTGGAGGACCTGGAGGCCCAGGTGGCGTCGGAACAGGCCCGCTTTAAGAACGATCGGCAGGCACTGCAGGTGGAGCAGGAACTGGTGGAGCTGTCGGAAAAATCCCTGCAGCGCTACGAGCAACTGGTGGAACGCAATGTAGGCTCGGACCTGAGTCGGGACGAAGCCCGGCAACAGGCCCGGGCCCAGGCGCTGTCACTACTGAATCGCAAGCTGGCGGTGAGCGATCACCCCAACCGCCTGCAGCGGCTGCAGGCGCAGTTGAAGCGGGCCCGGGTGCAGCGGGATCAGGCCGCACTGGATCTGGCCCGCACCCGGGTGGTGGCGCCTTTTGCCGGGCGGGTCACCGCAGTACCGGCGGTGCCGGGCAACCGGGTGCGCCCGGGGGACGTGCTGGTGCGTCTGTTCGACGCGGCGCATGTGCAGGTGCGGGCACAGATACCCTCCCGCTATCTGAATCCGGTGGAAACCGCCCTGGACCGGAATCAAACCCTGGATGCCCGCTTTGTATTGGGGGAACGTCGGCTTCCCCTGCGCCTGTCCCGCTTGTCCGGAGCCATTGAAGCCGGTCAGGGTGGGGTGGATGCCCTGTTCGATCTGGCGCAACAGCCCCGTCACCTGACCCTGGGGCGGGCCGGCGAGGTCTATCTGCAGCTGCCGCCGGTGGCGGACACCCTGGCCCTGCCCCCCACCGCCATCTATGGCCAGCAACGGATCTACCGGGTGGAGGACGGCACTCTGCACACGGTAATGGTGGAACGCCTGGGCGAGGTGTTGGCAGAATCCGGTGAGCAACTGCAGCTGGTGCGGGCCGAGGGAATCAGCGCCGGCATCCCCATTCTGATCACCCAGCTGTCCAACGCGGTGGGGGGCCTGAAGGTCCGGCCCCAGCAGCAACAGGCCGCTGGCGATGAGTGAGCCCAAGGGCATCATCGCCACCTTCGCCACCCACCGGGTTGCCTCCAACCTGTTAATGTTCCTGTTCATTTTGTGCGGGTTATGGTCCCTGCGCCAGATCAACACCCAGTTTTTTCCCAGCTTCGAGCTGGAATACATCACCATCGCCGTGCCCTGGAGCGGCGCCAGCGCCGAGGATGTGGAACGCTCCATCATTATTCCCATGGAGCAGGAGCTGAAGACCATTACCGAAATCAAGCAGATGACCTCCAGCAGCAGCGCCGGCAGCGGCTCCATTACCCTGGAACTGGAGGAGGGGGTGGACGTGGGCAAGGTGCTGGACCGGGTCAAACAGCGGGTGGAATCCATCCGCAATCTGCCCGCCGAGGCGGAACGACCGGTGATCCAGCAGGTGGAGGCCTTCCACCCCATCGCCAACCTGGTGATCATGGGCTCGGAGTCCATGCCGGAACTGACCCAGCTGGCGCGTCAGTTTGAACAGGAGTTGCTGGCGCGGGGCATCCGCAAAATCAATTTCGTGGGCCTGCCGGCGGAGGAGATTGCCATCAAGGTACCCTCGGCGCGGCTCCATGAGACCGGTCTGTCCCTGACGGATATTGCCAACCGGGTGCGCCAGAACAGTACCGACCTGCCCGCCGGCACCGCCGCCAAGAGCGAGGTGACCAAGCAGGTGCGCAGCCTCAGCCAGCAGCGCACGGTGCAGGGCTTTGAGGAAATGCCCCTGTACACCGACAGCGCCGGTCGCCTGCTGCGGGTGGGGGATATCGCCCGGGTGGAACGCCGGCCCCAGGAAGAGGAACCCTATATCACCGTGGACGGGCAGCCGGCGGTGGAACTGCTGCTGCTGCGCACCGCCGCCGAAGACACCCTGGACACCGCCCGTATCTTCACCCAGTGGCTGGAGGATGTGCGACCGCGACTGCCGGAAGGGGTCAGCATTCGGGTCTACAACGAGCGCTGGAAACACCTGCGGGACCGCATCTACCTGCTGCTGGAGAACGGTGTCAGCGGGCTGGTGCTGGTGATCGCCACCCTGTTTCTGTTTCTCAATGTGCGGGTGGCGTTCTGGGTCACCGTGGGGATTCCGGTGTCGTTTCTGGCCACCCTGGCGGTGCTTTATCTCAGCGGTGGCACCATCAATATGATCAGCCTGTTCGCCCTGATCATGGCCCTGGGGATCATCGTCGATGACGCCATCGTGGTAGGAGAGGACACCCTCACCCATCTGGAGATGGGGGAGTCGGCGGAACGGGCCGCGGTGGGGGGCGCCCGTCGCATGTTCGCCCCGGTGCTGGCCTCCTCCATGACCACCATCGCCGCCTTTCTGCCACTGACCATGATCCACGGCACCATGGGCAAGCTGGCGCTGGATCTGCCCACGGTGATCATTTGCGTGATCATCGCCTCGGTGGTGGAATGCTTTCTGATTCTGCCCGGCCATCTCAACCACAGCCTGCGACGCATGAAGAACAAACCACCGGGCCGCTTCAAGGCGGGCTTTGACCGTCGTTTTGTGGCGTTTCGGGAACGCCGGCTGCGGCCGGCAGTGGATCTGGCCATCCGCAACAAAGGCAGTGTGGTCACCCTGGGGTTGTGCGCCTTTGTGTTGATGGTGAGCCTGGTGGCCAGTGGCTTTATCAAAACCACCTT
>MDSV01054298.1_pt1 | contig 14969 bp, 12 predicted proteins | sample 810851 | NCBI WGS metagenome assembly MDSV01 (sample SAMN05326640, study PRJNA326480) | marine metagenome | isolation source: seawater | place: Atlantic Ocean: North East | collected 2012 | reverse complement strand
TTTATTGAATTTTTGTCAAAAGAGTCCAACAGTGCTGGCCTGAGACCCGTAATTACCTATCAGCTTTTTCCTGACATAAAAAATATCGTTATTGAGTGCTTTAACAGGAATCTTAATAAAAATATCAAAAAGGTTTTTTGTAAAAATGACCCTCGTTTAATCTTGGTCGCTACGGAAATTGTGAAGGATGGAATATTAAATTCCACGGAACCTGGCGAGGACGAAAAACAAGAGGGTTGGTACAACAATCGGGCAAAGCACTGGGTTCGGCGAAGTAAATATTTTTTTGATATTGTCGATTACTTTGGCACCATCATTTGCGTGTCTGAAGAAATTTATACTTCACTAAAGGCACTGAATTTGAAAGCAAATCTAATTTATTGGCCACCTAAGTTTTATGGTGGCGTTGACAACTTTCATGAGACTTGGCGCGCAAAAAATATAGAAACTCTGAAGAGCCATGAGTTTTTGTATTCAGGGTCTTTAACAACATATAGAAGGTCGCAGTTGGAAGCATTATTAGCAGCAGATGTGACGTTATTAGAGATGAAACAAGATACACCTGATATTGTAAGGAAGAGAGTGTCTGCGCAAACTGGAATTACGCTGGGGCCGAAACACTATAAGAACACAAGGCAACTCAGTAAAATGCGCGTTCTGTGGTGCCTCAACAATCTGTACCCATTCATTATGGAGCGATGCCCTGCGGCAACAGACCTTGACGATTTTTCTTTGTTTTACAGTGATGTTGAGGAACTAATTGAACTTTCTGAGGATATTGGATCAATTTATCCGAAAAGCATCGAAAATAATTATGAGTTTGCGCTTGCAACCAAGGATTTGCCCTCGGTGCTTCTTCCGATTGTTGATATTTAAGGGGGCTTTATCAACGCTAATACAAGTCGAATTATTTTTCATATCCGTTAACAATTTGCCGCACATCGACACTTGATGTCTTTTTAGATGTATTTAAATAGCGCGTCAGTGGAGTGGTTGTCGATGATTTTGCGGACATTTTCAGCTGACATTTGAAAACATTCGTCGCATGACGCTTCGATTGACGGAAAAGTTAAGTTGCTATCAAATTTTATACCATATAACGGCTTTCGATATTTCTCGCTAAATTGAACCGCTTTTTCGGCCCACCGCGCACTACCTTTGGACTTGAACAGGTCAATAATCAAGATAATAACGTCGCATGGACTAATCTGTGTTTCGTACGTTTTTTCTATTATGTTGTAATCTGGGTCTCGTGACGGGTGCAGTGCGGGGTCATGCCAGGGAACACTGAAATTTCTCCATGTTATATCTTCCATGTCATCCAGGGCGCTGACTATTGCCAACCATTCCTCATGTTCGCGCCAGGAATGAGAAATGAATATATCAATTTTTTTTAACATTTAAAAATTTGAACCCTACTCTATTTAGTTATTTGTGCGTTTTTTAACCCGAGGTGCAACTCTGCTTTTCCATCAATAGGCTACCTCAGTTCTCGCTTTTTTTGATTTAAATTGATTGTCTCAATAAACAAAATCATGTTGGCAACGTTTTTGCAACCAGACATTACCAACACTGAAATTTGGCTCGGTGAAGTAACTCTCTAAGGTAAACATCAATGAGTTTGAATCATGAACGCTAACGTAAACTTGCATTTTAAAGTTCGACCCAACAACAGTATTTTACAGAGGTCTGTGGATTTGAATTCGCAGCCTAGTTTTGGTATTAGGGGCTTACGTGTGCACTTCAGTGCCCAGAGATTTTTTGAATATTCATCATCCAAACAAATAAAAACTTTATTTCACAAAATTACCGAGTTCGCAGAGGCTAGAAACTTTGGTGTAGTCATCGATCAGTCATTAGATAGCTTCAAATCTTTTTTAAATAGTGATGCGACAATTGACAAAGCTTATGCGACTGGATCACCGAACGAGATTGTCTATTTATACAGAGATGCAATATTTGGCTTGCCAAGGCTAGTTGAGCTTCAACAACAGGGTTTTGAGGTGATTAGCTGGGATACTTTAGCGCTTCAGTTTTCAAGTTTTATTCCAAAGCATGCTTGGGTTGAATTAGAGAAAAACATATACCCAATAGAAATACCAAAACCAGATTTTCCAAAAGATCTTGATCTTATACTTTTAGATTTGCCGTCAAGAAATTTGTCTATGTTGCCCAATGGCCTTGGATATGTGCACAACGCCATAAAAAAAACGGGTATTCGCCACGTCGTGTACGATATGGATATTGTGGGCTATCATCGGTATCATATGAATCGAATTTTCAATCTCGGTGCAGAGCCTGTGCTCTCGTCTGGAAAGGTTTTGCCCAAAGATCCATGGCAAGCTGAACACTATGACATTTGGGGCGACCAGGAAATGTCTGAATTCATTTATCCAATGATCCAAGACATTGTGGCGAAGGTTTGTGAGGCAAAGCCGAAAATAATTGGTTTTTCTCTCCAACAGTGTAATCAAACCCTGACAGAATTTGTTGCAAAAATCATCAAGTCCAAATGTCCCTCGACGCAAATAGTTGTGGGTGGTTTTTCTTGTTACAACCCAAACATTGGTTTCAACAGATTCCCTCTTGCAGATTATATGTGCATTGGCGAGAGCGATCTCGTAGTCGGTGAGCTAATGTATCGCTTGTCTAAAGGTGAGAGAGTGAAAGATATGCCTGGAGTTCTCTCCAAGCATGATGAGCCTTTCAGGCTTTTTGTTCCGGCGCCAATGGAAAATGACTTGGATAAGCTTGAGGATCCCAGGTATGAGTGGTTTCCATTTGAAATTTATAGAAACTGGGATGGTTATCAACTAACTCCTGTGATTGCTTCAAGGGGGTGTAGATGGTCACGATGCACTTTCTGTGCAGAACGTTTCTACTGGCGGATTAGAGACCCAAAAAAGTTTGTAGATGAATTGGAGTATCTGGTGTCTAAAGGGTGTCATTTATTCATGTTCAATGAGTCAGATCTGAATGGCGCACCTGAGGTAGTTCTTGAGATATGCGATGAGATTATTCGTCGCAAACTTAAAATTAAGTTAACTGCGCAATTAAGAATACACAAAAAATCTGACAAAGCTTTTTTTGAAAAGTTAGCCGCCGCTGGTTTTGTTGCGCTACGCTTTGGCGTGGATGCGTTTTCAGAGAACACCCTTAAGCTTCAGAAAAAAGGGTATACTAAAGATACTGTGCGCCAAAACTTGAAAGACTGCTACGAGGCAGGCATTTTTAGTGAAGTTAATTGGGTAATTGGAGTTCCAGGTGAAACTGAGGAAGATTGTGAAGAGGGTGTTGAATTTATTCTGGAGAATCAGAGATATATTGGACGCGTCGCTAATATCAATCCATTAATTCTAGTAAACGGTAGTGTATACTGGATAGATCCAGAGTCCCATGGCATCAGATTTAACGGCGATGGCGAAGAAATTTTGAAAGCGAATAAACAAGGTAACGTGCCATCTAGTAAATGGTACAGTGTTAATCCTTACATTGATGCCGACGTCAGAAAAAAACGCTTTGAGAAAATAGTTGTAAGTCTAATCGATGGTGGCTTTGTCCTCGGTCCTTGGGCTCAGAAAATTTATGAAGAAGTAAAAAATAACAGAGATGCCGCGCGGACAGGTGTTGTCGGTACCGCGTAAAGCATGTGCGAAATTTTAGAAAGACACTAAAATTTTTTAAATGACCTGGAACAAAGGTGATGAAGATGGACCTAAAACTGCATGGCACCTTCGGCGATTACGACCTATTCGAGAATGAGGGTAAATATTATGCACTTCTCAGCTCAACGGTTGATGAAAATGCGGCTGATCTGATCTCAGAAAAAAAAGCGATTGAGGCTGATGAGCTCGAAAATTTAAAAACTAACATAGATGAAGCAGTGAAATGGGCTGACACACGGGGTATGTCTAGCTTTCAAAATACTGATCAGACGAACGCTATCCGGGCAAATAGTTTTAACACCCTGAGTGAGCAAAGCCATAAATTTGACGAACCTTCGCTAGTCATTTTTGAGGGAGAGGCATATCTTGTAGAGGCTAGTGACTATGACAAACTGAAGTTGAGTGATGAGGAATTGCAGCGCTATTTCATTACTGCAATAAGTCAACATGCGACTTACGAGCAAATCATGCAATACAAAAGCCACACGATATTCGTGCACGATAGGATTTATTATGCATTACCGCATGGCATTGGAGAAATGCGTTGGGACAAGCTGAACGTGGAATATCTCAAAGAAATATTGGTTCGGCTTGTAAAAGCAAAAACTGTAAAAGGCGTGATGGACCAACTTGATGCAAAAGTCCCTTCAAATAATGTGTCATTGAGAACAAACGAAAGCCAAGCGATCAAAGCTGAAGAGGAACGTATCAATACGAAATCAATAATGAAAAGAAAAGAAAAACAATGCAATATTGATTTGAAAGCTACAAAAACTCAGATTGAAATTGAAGAATATCGGGGTTACACGATATACGAATTTGAAAATACTTTCTTCGCGAGGCCAAAGTCATCCGCGGCTGTGGATTTTGCAGTTGATGATTTTTTTGCAAGAGGTGATGTGCTATATGATGTTTCAATCACTGGCCTAAGAGAAGTCATAAACTCCAAAGAAATTTGATTTTGCGCTACACGTGCCAAGTGATGTCACGCAAGTGGTCAGAGTTGACACGTGGTGATATCGGGTACTAAACAGCCACAAACCTCATAAGTTAAATATTTCTAATAATGAAAATTGTTGAATTTTTGACAGCTGATGTTGTGGTTGTGTCGTGTCGAGCAATCAGTATTCCACGGCACGTTATGTGCTATTTGTACCACGTGCGACACGTCGTGCCCGACTTTGGTAATCCATCCTTAGCCATTGCATCAATAACGATAGCTGCTTCGGCAGATGCGCTACCAATATTTGGGAATTGTTCTGCGCTAAATTTTTTAACTTTCTCGCATTTATCGCTGTATTTGAGGAGCACTTCATTAACTGTGCTGTTCAATTCTGAAATTGAGTGCGCAACATCACCAATCATTTTTCGGCCAGTACAATAGGATCCCTGAAGGATGCTTTTTGGCAATTTACTCTCATTGGGGCTGAAAAAAATAACAGGCCTTTGCATTCCTAAAGCGAATGAATATGCAGTGCTTGAGAAGTCTGAAATTAGCAATTCAGCTCTCGAGTATAATTCCCAATAATCACTGCCCGAGTGATCAAAACAGTAATTTGAGAACTTTTGGCATTTTTCATCTATTTGTGAGACTAACTCGTGAGCTTCATCTTTGTAGGGCTTGAAGACAATCTGCTTATCGGGAAAAGACTCGCAAAGCTCAGATAAAATTTGCAATCCAAAATTCCTGATTGTGATCGCATTTTTCCAAAGCCAAGAGTCTTTGTTGCCTCGGTCGTCTGTTGGCGTCGGAGCATAAATCAATAAGTTTTCTGGTGTGCTATTTGCGTGCATTTGACGTGGTTTATCAAGTTTTGGATAACCGGTCTCGATAACTGAAATTTTATTTTTGTATTTTGAAAAATCAACAAATCGCGACGCTGACTTTAGATTTAAATTTCTGGATGTTTTTTCTGGTAAAAAGGTAGATACTTCCATCGGCAATCGATTTTGATAACCAATCAAATCCATTATTTTGTTGCTCACCTCTGATACTGGCTTGGACGGCGTGAGAATGGCATCAAAAAAAGGCAGGAATGCCAGATAAGCAGAAAATTCATCTATCACTTCATCTATTGATTTAAAATTTCTATTTACCGAGTGAGATAAATTGTGAATTGAGTTTACTTTGTGCTCAAGTTGAAGGGGTGCATAGGAAATGTGATCAATCAATATATTCTTGGTGTTTTCGGGCAAACAATCCATTACTGTTGCCGTGACTATTACGTCAATATTTTTAACATTTGTTATCATGTCATCAATAATTAGAAAATTGTTTCCAACTACACTTTCCTGAAAATGATGCGGTTGTCCGTAAAACCAATAAATTTCATTACCCATTTGTGATAGCAGTTCGGGAACATTGCCAAAATTTGCTGCCAAACCATCTTCTGGGCTAAAAAAAGCTATTTTTGGTTTGTTGCTTTTTTTTGTTGCGATTAACGCCAACGATAAGTCTTTAAGTAGTGGAAGGGGAGGCTTTTTATGTCTGATGACTTGGCCAGTGTGGTATTCAACTACATTAACCATTGCGTTAAAGATCTCTTGGTCTGGAGCGTTAATCATACAGTTTCCTCAAAAGCAACAGCTTAAAGTTTAGCCCGGCTCAATGATTCCGGAGCTGCGGCATTTAACACAAGGTGCAACTTCCATTCCAAAAACTTCATCGTATTGGCGATAATCAAACGAGCTTTTGGTTTGTATTCATGATTCATTAGAGAATCTTCAGTATTTATAACTCTAATTTGGCGTGAAAATTGCAAATTGCAAAAACACGTTAAGCTCCGCGCATTTTTTGAATTAGAAATCTCAAGTTGATTGTTAATAGTGGTAGATATCATGGATTACGATCTGATTATGTCAGCCTCAGAGCGGTGTTTAAGCGAAAAAAGCCAAAAATTTTTGGATTTCACTAAGCCCCCAGTGTACTTGTTTGATTCAACTGAGAAATGCGCTGGTACAACACTTAAAAGATACCTGCGAGCAAATTTCACTCAAGATATTTTCTTTGACGTTGATAATGGTGACCCTCCAACTGAGACGATCAGAAACTATGGCATACAATGCCCAATTCACTTTCCTCCCTATGCCCAATTTCTGGACGACAGAGAAACAAATTTTTACGACATTTTTTCATTATACCTTCGGGATAGGGTCAGATGGTTGGAAGAAAACTTACGTCAACTCAATGTAAGTTGTGTGTATGGAAATATGGTTCATTTCACGAAACTAGCATCGATATTGCGCCCAAAGTACGATGTGCGTCTCTGTAAGTTTTTTCGGAATCCAGTCAGCAGGGTGGTTTCAGAATACAATTACGTCCTTCATAATTCAGGCCATAATTTGTACCAAATTGCAAAGGATAGTGGTTCTCTGGAGAATTATATTTGTCATCCAGAAAGACCCAAAAATAGGCAGGTGGCATCTGTTTTAGGGAAATTTTATGGTGAGGCAAGTGTGGCTATCAATCATATAAACAGGGAATATTTCTTTGTTGGTCTAATTGAGAGTTTTGATCACGATTTGGAAAAATTCGCGAATTTAGCTCATCTAGATAAGCCATTTATTGAGAGGCATAATGTGGGTCCGGTAAAAGTAAAAGATGAAACGGTACAAGAACACTCAAACTTGTACAATTTGGTAGTCGATTATGACCCTGACGATACCGCATTATATGAAGCTATTTCAGGTACTGAAACGAACGTTTTGAGTCCCAAAAAATTATGCTTGGATTATTAAGTCACAGAACTTAAGACGATCTTGGCAATCTGCTAATTCAGCTTTTAAAGTCAGCACCCGAGTCTCACTAACAAGCGTAATATAAACTTCTCCAAGAAAACGCGTCCAGCGTAATGTTTTATGCATCATTTTAAATCATAAGCCTGGTAAATTCTGGCCCAATAATTGCTAGGAAAGACTTGCTTAGGGGGGTGTTTTCAATTTGCCAAAGTGAAATATTTTGGATTTAAAAACACCCTTCCGTGAAACCTATTTGTTGTTACCAGTTGTAGGGTAAGATTTTGATGCTATTTGCCTCAAAGGGTCAGACCCTGGTAAATTTAAGTGAAAAATTAGCATCTGCTGTTGTGCCTAAATTAATGGTTTTTTCAGTAGATGATTGGCGTCAAAATCAGAAAAGGCTCCAACAAAAACTAAAAAAGGCCTTTGGCTCCGAGAGCCTTATAGTGAGATCAAGTTGTCATTCAGAAGACAACCTCCAATCATCTAACGCTGGGGCTTTTCTGTCAGTTTCTGGGGTCAAAGCCTCAAGCGTTGCTTCAGCCATAGATGGGGTTATCGAGTCCTACGGTGTTGCCGAAGACCGTGATGAGATAATCGTGCAAAGGATGGTTCAGGATGTATTTTTTTCTGGCGTCATTTTTTCCCACGATCCGAATAATGGAACACCATATCGCGTTATAAACTGGCACACTGGCAACGACACGAGTTTTGTCACATCTGGCAAAGGTGGTCATTTGTATTATTGCGCGGCTACCGCGGCGATCGATGAACAAGGTAAATTTTCAGGCGTTTTGAGACTTCTCGACGAACTTCTTAACCTTTTTGGCGGAAATCCAATTGATTGCGAGTTTGCGGTCAGCGGTCCCCCCAATAATCAGAAAATCTGGCTTCTCCAAGTTAGGCCACTGATACTAAATGCAGAAAAACAAGAAGAAGATGAACAAGCAGAGAGTCTCAACGAACTTCAAGCGTGGCTGACCCACGCCATGGGTAAACATCCATTCTTGCTGGGGGATAGAACTTTGTACGGCGTCATGCCGGATTGGAATCCGGCTGAAATAATAGGTTTGCGTCCCTATCCACTAGCTTTGTCCCTCTATAAGGAATTAATCACTGACTCAATCTGGGCCTATCAACGTCACAATTATGGGTATCGGAATCTCCGAAGTTTTCCTCTGATGTCAGCTTTCCATGGGTTACCGTATATTGATGTTCGTGTTTCGTTTAATTCTTTTGTTCCATCAAAATTAAATGAAAAAATTGCTAACAAGCTGGTTAATTATTACCTCGAGAAATTATCACGACACCCTCAACTCCACGACAAAGTTGAATTTGATATTGTCTTTTCATGTTTTAATGTTGACCTGCCAAATCGTTTGAAAGAGCTGCAGGCGTTCGGTTTTGAAAAAGGTGAAATTGCAGAGATATCAGGATGTTTGCTTGATCTAACCAACAAAATCATTGATGTTGACAACGGCTTGTGGGTTTCGGATCGAGAAAAGTTGAGGATGCTACCGAAAAGGCGTGAAAAGCTCTTGTCGTCTGACACAAATTTGATCGAGAAAATTTATTGGTTACTTGAGGATGGTAAGCGTTACGGTACCTTGCCTTTTGCGGGTTTGGCGAGGGCAGGCTTCGTCGCTGTTCAAATGATACAGTCTTTTGTCAGCGTTGGCTTGTTGTCGCAAGAAGAAGCCGAGAAATTTTACTCGAGCTTGATGACGGTAAGTAAAGAACTCGCTATCGACAAACAATTACTCCCAAAAAATGATTTTTTGAAAAAATACGGTCATTTGCGCCCGGGCACATATGAGATCACCTCGCCTCGCTATGATGATGACCCTGACGTATATTTTGATTGGTCAAAAACGATAGAGGTAAAGCGCAGCGAGCCATTTATTCTGCGGAAAAATCAAGAGAAACAAATAGACAAGGCATTGAAAAGACTGGGCTTACAAGCTAATGCCAAATCTATCTTTAACTTTTGTAAGAATGCAATTGAATTACGTGAGTTTGCAAAGTTTGAGTTCACTAAAAACCTATCTCTTGCACTTAAAATGATTGAACAAGTTGGCGACGAGCTACCCTTGTCAAAAGATGAGATTAAGTACAGTAATATCAAAACCTTTTACCTGCAAAAACAACAACCGAAGAGCTTTCTTTCTTGTCTCAAGCAAGATGTCAAATATGGCAAAAAAAAGTACCTAAATACACTGCGCACGACATTGCCCTCTCTAATAAAAGATCCAAATGATGTTTGGTTTTTTTCTGTGGCGGAAACAGTCCCGAACTATATTACTCAAAAAAAAGTTACGGCGGAATTATGCTCAGAAGACAATATGCAAAAATTAGAGGGGAGGGTAATCCTGATAACTAATGCTGACCCAGGTTTTGATTGGTTGTTTTCACACAAAATTGCGGGTTTGATAACAGCTTGGGGCGGCGCAAACTCGCACATGGCTATTAGGGCTGGAGAACTTGGTCTACCTGCTGTTGTGGGTGTTGGTGAACATAGTTTTGCTAATTTAAAAAAGGCATTCTCGGTATCTATCGATTGCGCCACAAAGTCAGTAAGTGTTGTGCAATGAAACTATTGGTGGTGAGTCAGCGTATACATGAATTTTCAGAGTTAGGTGAAAGGAGAGATACGCTAGATCAGCGCTTTACAACTCTTTTTCAAACCTGCGGCTACATGACAGCGCCAATGCCAAATTTGTCTTTAGTAAATCCGGTTGATGACTTTTTAACTCATTTTTTAGATAAGTTGAGTCCGGATGGAATTGTAATTTCAGGGGGGGACGATATCGGCGTTTACGTTGACAGAGACTTAACTGAATTTGGGTTATTAAATTACGCGAAAAAAAGATGTTTGCCCGTTCTTGGAATATGTAGGGGAATGCAGGTGCTTGGTGTTTATGAGGGAGTAAAGCTGGTGCCTGTTGTGAGTCACGCTGGGGTGAGACACACGATTAAAGGTGAATATCAGGAAGATGTGAATAGCTATCACAATTATGCTCTTGAGGGATGTCCAACCCAGTACTCGCTGTTGGCTGAGGGTTTAGATGGGTCGGTTGAGGCAATTACGAATACTGAAAGAAACTGGCATGGATGGATGTGGCATCCGGAGAGAGAGCCAGAATTTAAAGAGAGTGACATCAATCGAGTTAAAAACATATTTAATTAGGTTAATAGTTTAAGTGGATTTGGACAAACGAGGGTTATCAAAAAACAAGAGGAAATGAAATGAGAAAAGGCGATTTTTCCAGCTTAGCAGAGGATTATGCAAGATACCGACCAACGTATAGTGAAAATTTGACTAGTATGCTGGTAAAGTCAGTCTCGCCTAATGCGGAGGATATCAAAGCTGCAGATGTTGGCGCTGGTACAGGTATTTTTTCTAAATGCCTTTTTGATCAGGGCATAAGAGATATAGTCGCTGTCGAGCCAAATAAAGAAATGCGCGAGGCGGGTATTAAAAAATTTGGATCTTTAATAAAATTTGCCTCAGGCACAGCTGAAAGTACAAGTTTAAGAGAAGCATCTTACGACCTTGTGTCGATGGCATCCTCGTTTCACTGGCCTGACACTGATAAAGCCCTGTTGGAGTTTAATAGAATTTCAAAGCCAAATGGAAAATTTGTAGCGATTTGGAACCCGCGGCTCACTGAAAAGTCACCAGTAGAACAAGAAGTACAAAAAACATTGATTGACAAATATGGGATCCAATCACGCGTTTCCTCTGGACTGAGTGGAATTACAATCAATCTCAAAGAAACACTATTGAAGTCTGGCTATTTCAAATCTGTTGTCTACATCGAGTCTGAGGATTTTGTGAATAGAACGCGGGAAGAGTATGTTGGCGCTTGGCGCTCTGTCAATGACATTCAAAGTCAACTAGGTGAGAAGAATTTTGGGATGTTTTTGGATGATGTAAATAATATTGTTTCAAATTTTGCATCAATACCCGTGTGCTATTTAACCAGAGCGTGGGTTGGGGTTAGGAATTGATTTGCAAAAAGCTTACAACATCAGCCGTCTTCTCAGAATATGCATTTCATCATATTAGGTAATACTCAGCCAATGTTGCTAGAGTGGTCTGAGAAGGCAAGGAATAATTTGGTTTGCGTGGCTTTGATAGATGAATAATATAGTTTTCTGATGTCCATGCCGCGTTTCACGAGGCCTAATGATAAAAACCTTCGGCTAAATAATAAGATTGGCCCTAAATCCTACCTGAAAATTCAGGCTCAATAATATTGACAACGGACTCCGCCATTTGAGCAGGTAATTGGAGGTTAGTTTCATTGAAAATTAAATCTGGCTGACTTGGCCATTCAGCTTTAATATCCTTGCCAACGACATTTTTTCGCAGCCCAGTTTTGAAATCGGCATAAATATTTTTTGGATCCCGCGTCTCCAAAATCCGAAGTGGTAAATCAATTAGTATTTCGAAGTAGTTTGGCAAATTCTTGCGGTTCCAATCAAAAACTGATTTTCTCATTGAGATAGTGGAGACTATTACCCAACATCCTTGCTCTGCAAATAATTTTGCCAGACGGCAGTATGTAAACGCCAGGTCCTCCCTTTTTGCTTCGTCAAATTGATCGATTTGGTCCTTTGAAGAACCTAAAATAACTTCACGGAGATCATCACCGTCCAACAATATTGCTGCCCTATGCTTTGTTTTCAGCAAACGCTGTATTTCTAGCGCAAGCGTTGTCTTTCCAGAGCTTGACAGGCCGGTGATCCATATGACTCTCTCATTTTCCAAGTTAATTCTCATCAAACAATCGACGTTGTCGTTAGCATATTTTTATCAAGGCAAATTAGCAAACATTTGCTTTTGATAATTTCATAATCTCTGAGCATCTGCGCTGGTGAGCCAAGATTTTTAGAAAACAAAAATATGTTTTTCGAAGACAACGAGAAAGAAGAAATCATTTTTTGACATGATTATTGCAAGGTAGTTTGAAACAGATTTTGTTTGGAAAGTGTTTAAGATGAATTCAGGTTTGATAACGAAGGGAGTAATTCTTGCTGCTGGTCGAGGTAGCCGCATGGGAAGGTTGACGGCGGAAGTGCCAAAAAGCTTGTTTGAGTTGAATGGTAAGCGTCTCATCACAACACAGATAGAGGCAATGGAGAACAATAACATCAAAAGTGTTGCTATTGTCACTGGCTATAAGTGCGAATTGCTGAATGCATATGGGTCCATACAGTTTTTCAATGAGCGTTGGCAAGAAACGCAGATGGTGAGTTCACTTGAATGCGCATCAGACTGGCTCGCCGGTTCTAATTTTATTATCAGTTATTCAGATATATTTTACAAACAGGAAGCTGTGAGACTGCTGCTCAATCAAGAGGCTGAGATCGCCATCACATATGACGCAAACTGGTTGGCAAACTGGTCCGAGAGGTTTGATAACCCCTGTGAAGATGCTGAGTCTTTTTCAGTGACACCCGACGGTTTTTTATCTGATATCGGCAGAAAAAATGTGAGTTTAGATCAAATAAATGGTCAATTCATGGGACTTTTATACTTTTCAAGGGTTGGCTGGTCAAAGTTACAAAAATTGAGAAGGGCCAACACGTATAAGAAAAATAAAAAGCAAGATATGACTAATCTTTTGCAGCAGGCTGTTATGTCAGGAAACTTTAAAATTAAAGCAGTGCCCTATTTTGATAAATGGGGTGAAGTTGATACACCGAGTGATTTGTCACTTTATGCAAGTAAAAAAGTGTAATCATCCAAAAGTTTCTGAGTTGAATATGAGTTATCAAAACGCTGTTACTTGAAAAGGAATGCCTTCATTTGATCGTGCTGGGGACAACGAATAAGTTCGATTAACACTTTTTAAAATTCGGTCATACATTTCCATATCTTCGGTTACGTATCATTTTAAACCCCTTGATTAATTCAGTTATACCGCTCTCTAGAGTAAAAGACGGTTGCCAACCTGTTGCTTCGATTTTTTCATTCGATACTACATAGTTTCGCTGATCTGGGTCTTTTGCGTGATTGTGTTCTACGAACACGAAGCTGGGAACTTGTTCTGATATCTTTTTGCATAATTCAAATTTTGAGACATTTGCGCTTGATAAGCCGACGTTATAAATTTGGCCTTTCATCGATCCGAAGTTGTTTATGCCATGTAAGAATGTGCGGCAGACGTCCCTCACGTGGATGTAGTTTCGTTTGAAGTGGCTCTCAAAAAGTATAACCGCACTGTCATTCACGGCCCTATGAGTAAAGTCATTCACAAGCAAATCAATACGCATTCGTGGCGACATGCCAAAAACGGTTGCAAGACGGAAAGAGATTGAATTTTCTCTCTCCATTAATTGTTTCTCCACTTCAACTTTCTCAATGGCGTATGATGAGATGGGATTAAGGGGGGATTCCTCTGTGCAAAAGTTATTTTCGTCGCCACTGCCATATGCACTATTTGTTGTTGGCATTAATATCAGCTGCTGCTTGGAGACAAGTTCGAGCATTAGTGTAACGGCGTCGTGATTAGTGGTTTTGGCTGCAATCGGATCTTTTGAACACAACGGGGCCCCAACAATTGCAGCAAGTGGTATGATAACATCAGCACTGGCGATAAGAGGTTTAATTGCATCTTTAATGCGTACATCGCCGGATACGATCTCAAAATTTTGATGATGACAATAATGATTAAGGCTTGCCTCGCCGAACATGAAATTATCGATCGCTGTAACCTTATGCCCATCATTCAGGAGATGGCCAATGAGTGTAGAACCAATATATCCAGCTGCTCCCGTGACTAAGATCTTCATATTGCTGCTCTCCTATTTGTTATCTCTTTGCACCAAATATTTTTGTTTGCTGACAGTTGCTGAGAACTCATCTTTTCACAAAAGCAAAGATAATCATGCGGTAAGCCAATATCGGTAAAAGCTTCGTTAAATGTCATGCCTGTTATCCGCCCTCCTAACCTTGCTACAACGGGCAAAAAGCCAGACTCAAATGAGCAAGGGAGATTCATATTTCTAATCAAGTCTACTATTGTTGGCTCAATCATGAAAATACCTCCGTTTGCGCTCTCGCCAGCATTTGCTCTCCCGGTTGTGAGTTTTATCAAACCCTGATTATCATGTTTCGCAGCACCGTACCGGCCACCCTCATTTGTTTTGAAGAGAGCGATCGTCACATCTGACCGTGTTTCTGTGAATTTTTTTTCTAGTAGCGCGATATTTATTGGGAAGAACGTGTCCCCATTTAAAACTAAAAATGGATTGTTGTTTTTTAGCTTTTTGTAAGCATTAACCACTGCGCCGCCGGTGCCTAGCGGGGTAGTTTCTTCAGAATAAGAAATAGGAATACCCAGATAATCTCCAGCGTATTTCGATCGTATCATGTCTCGTTGATACCCAGTGGCAAGCACAAAATGTTTACACCCTTGGTGAGCCAAGAAACTCATTAGGAGTGAAAGAAATGGCTGACCATTGACATCGGCGAGTGGTTTAGGTCTGTCAGATACCAAACTTTTGAGTCGAGTGCCTTTTCCTCCGGCTAAAATTATTGCTTCCATGATCTACTGC
>MDSV01115768.1_pt1 | contig 14972 bp, 17 predicted proteins | sample 810851 | NCBI WGS metagenome assembly MDSV01 (sample SAMN05326640, study PRJNA326480) | marine metagenome | isolation source: seawater | place: Atlantic Ocean: North East | collected 2012 | reverse complement strand
ATATTTAAACACTAAATTCTCGTTTGAGTACTCTCCGCTGCTCTCAAGGCCTGATTTTCTAAACTTTTTTATTTTTTTCATCAATTTTACAGAAAAATCGTGAGAATTTTCAAATTTTTTATCATCGTACAGATCCTCAGCCCTTTCAATCATGTCAGCAAAGGCCGCGGCCTTCATTTTTATCGCCTCACCGTCAATCGTTGGTGTCTTGCGCACTGGTTTGGTTATCCAAGTGTCCTCCTTTATTGAGTAAACACCCGTAGAGTGGTGCTCTTCACCAGAATCTTGCACATACATCTCTACTTCATAACCAAAAATTTTGATATTATGGTTTTTATTCCAATTTGATGTCTTCGCGCTAAAATATTCTCGTACTAAATCATAATTTTCATCAATTTGTTGAAAGTCGACGATCAGGTGCAGGTCAATGTCCGAGAATTTTGTCCAGTTAAAATTAGCCAACGATCCTGTGAAGGTAATATCATCTATGCTGACTCCTTCTATACCAAGATCACTAACAAAGTTTTCAGCTATAAGAACCAGCCTTTCAGAGATTTGAGGACTTAGCGTCTCATTCGTCCAAATTTTAGGCTCTAGAGTATCATTAATGGTCAAAACTCCATCAACATTCATAATTTTGCACCTTTTTTATGTAATTAGTTTTGTTTATTTACTAAGATAAAAATGTTTTTATAGTATTAATAGAGGAGATGACTTATGTTTTCATTTATTGGCGCGCTGATCGCACTGCCTTTCAAAATTGCTTTTACTCTTTGCTTTGGCTTTCTTGAGCTTATGGCTGAAGACGGAACCTGGACTGGTATTACCAGCACCGCTGATTCCATGAAAAGCCACTACTGGGATAGCTAATTATCTATTTGGCCTTCCAGCCTTCCTATGATACGAAGAATCTCATTGTTGCTTTTTTCAATGCTTTTTATATCAGATCTTAAAGTATCAACTTGAGATTGAAGGTTGTCAAATTTAGTATCGCTAGAAGTTTGGATCCAAAATATTATAGCAGCTACACATGTAACAATCGCTGCTACTAACGTAAACCAATCCTTTACTGCTTCTAAATTTACTATTTTGTTGGTCATTTATCTTCTACTCTGCTGATTCAGCTTGTACTCTATCCGATTTAAATGACCAATAATTAATTTTTGCTGTTTTTTTACTTTTGAAACACAGCTATTTTTGTCATTATCGTTAAGTGTAGATGTTGTCATATCGCTCTTGCAAAAGCAAGCGTAAAGCACGCTAAGAGAGAATAAAAGTAAAGAAAAAACTAAAAATTTTCTAAACTTTTTATTTTTGCAAAGTAGTCCCATAAATTTTTAACTCCAATCGCAGATATAACTAGTGTACAAGGATATGAAATCAGAAAAAATTCAAGTTGGTGACCTTGTAACGCTCAAAGGAATGACCAAGATAAGCGAGAAACCTATTGGAATGGTTAAGAGAATTTGGGCTACAAAAGATATAGAAATTTTTTGGCTAAATGAAGATATAGCCAAACGCTACGCTGTGCACAAGATATTGAACCACTCAAGACTTGAAATAGTTAGTCAAGCGAATCAACAATCTTAGCCAACTCTAGGCCGGCGCAATCAATCTTTCTTTTAGTAAGGTGGTAGTGACACACCACACCATTAAATCTACCTTTTGAAGCTTCGTAGTTTACCTTAGTTAAGAGACTATTGTCTTTGTTTCTTGGTACTTCTAACGGAATGTCATATTCTTTGCATAAAAATTGGATTAACTTTCTATAAGCTTCGATCTGTATGTTGTAATAGCCTAAATGCGGTTTAAGTTTGATGCCGTGCACTTTAGAATCAGACAAGACTGGTCTTTTGCCAAACCCTTTTTGTTCATATATTTTATTATATTTTGTATAATATGCGTTGCTAAAATCAATCCCAATAGATTTATTGTTTACTGTTCGAATTCCGGCATGCCATCCAACATCATTTGTATCAAGGAACTGATGTATCACTCCGTCGTTGTCTATACAAAAATGAGTAGATATGTTCTTTGCTTCCAAAACACGCTTACACTTCTCCGCGCTAGTGCACACGTCCCAATGAGTCACAAGCATGCTTGGTCTTCGATTAGAACTAATCTTTTTAAACGCGCCAGGCTTTATTAGGTCAATTTTCACATCCCAGTCAATTGATCTTAGCTCTCCATTGATTAATATGTGGTTTTGTGGTTTTTCTTGATCCAGTTCCCGCTGCGCTAGAATTCTTCTAAAGGTCATTGGGCCAACTAGCCCGTCTGGCGTCAGTTCGTGTTTAGTTTGAAACGCTTTAACGTAAATCGTTAATTCGTCATTACACTCCAGCAAGTGAGGAGCAAACCAACTAGGGTGCCATCCCATTTGTTTTGCTGACTTTTTGTTATACCTATTTTGTCTCCATCCCATATTATTCAATCTCTTCGGCGTAGTTAACGATTCGAGCATCGATTTTAACATCTGGATATTTTTCTTTGAGGGCATTAACAGCCTTAATGTTTTTTCCAGAATCATCTAAAAATAATATATCCGTTGCTCCGTCAACAATTTTGTTTTCTATCCAGTTGGATTTTGCTGTGGGTTCTGAAGTACCGAGCAACACGATGTTTATTTTTTTTACGTCTATTCCTATTTCTACTAAATAGTCTTCAATCGCATTTTGTGATAGAGGATCGCGCGCAGTTAGTATTACAATGTCACGAGAACCAGACGCTCCAAGCATGTTTCTTAAAATATTAGTAACTTTTTTAATTTCTTTTGGATTTAAGACGTGGTTGAACTCTGAAAAGTCGTATTTGTTCTTCTCGTTCATCTTGTGCACACTAAACTCCCCAGGGGTTAAGCGCTCTGATGAGCCATCTTGATATGTCACACCAATAGTAGCGTCCGTCTTGACAAGAGTATCATCAAAATCAAACACTCGTAGCTTTGATTCTGATAAGAAAGCTTTCCATTTTTTTACTTCTTTCATCTCACTTTGTGTTCACTAATGCATTCATCGATTAGTTTATCTATAAAACTATATATTTTTTCAGAATGTTCTTTTGTTGATTCATGAAGCGCTTCTTCTAGATCCACATCTTCTAGCTCCGGGTTTCCTAGATTCGGGCGCCCTAGAGTCGACTTTGGAAACTCAAGCTTGCTTATTATGTTTACTGATATATATTCTCGCGCTTTATCAATTGGATCTACTAATTGGCCCTGCACTTCAGAAAGCCATGCGCCGACTTGGGGATCCGATCCTTTATCGAGAGCGTCTCTTATCATTTTATCAATTTTCTCATCTGTTTTAAATTGAGCGCTTAGGCCCATAAGTTGCGCTTCTAACAATCGCCAACTAATAACGTACGATCCGACGCCTCCGCTGTCCATGGCCATTGGCTGGGTAATAAGTATGTTATTTGGGAGGACTTCGAGATCCTCAAGATATTCAGATCCCCATTGTTTAGCATCTGGTATTTTTCCAATTATCGTGTCGCCTTTTGGTATGTTTTTTAAAACTTTCTCATAATTCGAACTGCCTGTGGCGAGTCTCGCGTCTCTATCGCGGCCACGCCCGGCCATTTTAATTAATTCTGGTAATATGCTTTTTATTTTTTGTGCTTTGCTGTCTCCCTCTTCGTTCTTTTTTAGAAACCGGTATCCTTGGCCTTGAGCGCCATCGAGTCCAAACGCTCCGACATAACCAGAAAAAATTTCTTTTATTTTCTTTTCTTGCGACTGAATAACTTTTTCTGTAGCTGCGTCTTTTCGTCCTTGCTCTTGGTGCTCTTCTTCCTCTGCTGGTGTTCTTGTGACTCCCGGTCTTGGATGCACAGAAGCTTTGGGGTCTGGTATTTTATTTAAGTCTATCCACGCACCAGTCTCAGGGTATTTTGTCCCGTGGCCGTGAAGTCTCCACAAGCCTACGTCAGATCGCACGCCCAGTCGGTTAAGCAATCTTTGTTCGTTGTCTGTAAACACTTTGCCATTCTTGGGAATATAATAAACCACAAATCGATCATACATAAAGTTGTTGCTTAACGGCATACCTGCGCGCGCGGTCGAAATATTATATCCAGTTGCCTTCTTCCCACCATCTTCGGCGCGCACAATGGTCTTGTCTACTTTATACCCTTTAAGATTTCCTGATTGTTTATAAGTAACTGCATCTTCGCCGTCAAAAGGAAGAAGATCTTCCAGATTAATTTCCACTTCTGGTTTATCTAGTGTGCGGTACTCGCCTGTTCCAGGCAAGCCCTTGCGTGTGCCGCCTTCTGGTGTTTTGATATCCACTGCCACTTTTGACATTTTAAGATATATTAACTGCCCTTTAGCATCGACAATATCAAGATTTCTCAACTTTTCTCCAATCTCATGTACTTTAAAAGAATAATCAAAAGCTTGATTATAAGTATATTTGAACCCTTTAGAGGCTGAGATATCTTTGCCATCCTTCTGGACGCTAGTCTGCTCTCTTCTCGTTTCTCGCGCCGTACCCATGGCCATCGCCATGATGCCGCCGAGACGGGAAGCAGTCGACGAGAACATCGCAGTTCTCTGTCCAGCTATTTTATATACATCTGAAGGAACATCTTCAAAAGAATTTTTTGTGCATTCTTTAGACATTTGCTCTTTCCATTTCTCCAGCGCGGCCTTTTCGTACTCTTTTGGGTCTTTAGCTAACTTTCCTGCGATTTGACTGGCTGCTTGATTGAAAAGATTTTTATACCTTCTGGTTTTTTTAATGTCATCGTCGCTTGGAATTGTGCAACTATATGCGCGCACTTCAGGTAATGACTCATCGCGGATCCCCGGAGAAATGTACGCAACAGCTTTGTAATCTTCTGGATTGAAATTATCACGAAATTCTTTGAAGGCAAATGCCACGTGAATAACCCTAACAGACGGCCCAACTTGAGTACCGTCTTTTAGTGTTCGTCTTTTTCTTGTTAAATCTTCTCTGTTGATTTTTTTATATTGTTCCCACCCTCCGTCAAAACCAAAAAGCTCTTTCATAACACCATTGATATCATATAGTTCGCCATCGTATTCTAGCCACTGCTCATTCGGATCATCTGGATCATACTTTATCTGTAATTTTGGAATATCCATGGTTTTAAAAAATGAACTCGTTAACTTTCGAGCACCACCTTTTACCATTGCAAGTTGCGCTAGATTTTGAAGTGGGCCACTGTCAGTCAAAGGTTTGGATTTTGAAGGATACTTTTCTGTTATATGTAGTGGTTTTCCTTCATAATCAAAAACACCTTTTGGGTCTGGATTTTCCATGTCAACAGGCTTGTTCAGTTCCTTTCTTATTTCCAGAGAAGACTCGCGCTCTCGACCCGGAGGAACAAAATATCCTTGGGTTTTGGTCCTAGTTTTTATAAAAAATTCAAAATGTCCTTTAGTAGGCGCCCCCCAGCGTTCCACGTATGCTTCGACCTCATCCTCAAACTTTTTGTCTTCGTAATTATCGTATATTTTTTGTGAGAACGGACCCTCGGCATCAAGCTCTCCTACTATCGCGGTGTTGAGGCCGTTTAACATTTTTTCCCAATTTAATCGCGCGACTTTTTCTACATCACTCAGTTTATCAAAGCCGTCGATACCACTGGCAATTTCTTTATCCTGCTCATCGTCATACTTTTGATCATCGATAGTGGGCACGACCACCTGGACGACTTCAATTTTTGGTTTATCAGATAAATAATCTACAAATTTTTTGATAACGTCTTCGTCATCTGCAAGAGCATTTTTTACTATAACAACATCTGACATATTAACCTACCTCGACAGCACGGTGTTTATAACTTTCTTGTAAACAGGCGATATGTCCGTTAACTCGTTAACTTCTTCCAGTGTAAAAAAGTCGTAATCGTAATGTTCGTCGCTAAGCGATATGTCGTCTCTTTCGATCACACCTTCATAAAACTTTTTATTTTTATGCGTCATATTCAAGTCAACAACCGGCTCGATAGAGTCAAGACCGGTCTCCTCATACACTTCTCTTTTTAGCCCTTGGACAAACATTTCTCTTTCTTTTATGTGGCCACCTGGCAAGTCCCACCCCTTGTCGTTTTTTAAAAGGAGCACGTGGCTATTTCGATGTAAAACTGCTTTAACAGATTGTTTCGTATCTTTGGCTTCTTCTTCTTCTTCGTCGCTCATAAACTCTCTCCATGAGCCCAGAATTCCTGCCATGCCTCCGATACCTGCTGCGTCCCCTCCCGGTGGACTGAGCGCGGTTCTATATCCATATCCATCAGTAGGAACGCTTTGATAGCCTTCGAATACCGTTGACAATTCATCAACAGCTTTTTGTTTTTTGTATTCTTCGCTTTCTCTCTCCGACTTGGATAATACTTTACCAGAGATAGGATCGATTTCAGGATCCTCTCCCTCTTTTTTAAATTGAGGTATTACATTTTTAATGGCGTCATTCTGCACAATCTCTTCAAGCCTGTTTCTAATTTTTTCAATCATCCCTTTGCGATCAATTGTTTTTAGAAATAATTCAATTATTTTCAAATTTGCTTCTTCTAGGGACTCTTCTTCATCTGTTTCAATTCTAACATCAAAAAAGTAAGGAGTTAATAGCCCACTTGGACCAACTTGAGTTTTATGGGCTGTACGATAAATTCCAACGTTGTAATCAGGTATTAAAAGTCCAAGAGCACCGCGGTCTGGAACTTTCTTCTCGAACCCTGGCAGCATGCTTTGCACTTTGTTAGCATACATTTCAAAAACTTTGTCAAAAGTTTTTTGTATGTGATCAATAAGCTGATCACTGTGCTTGCTCACTCGCTGTTTAAGTAGCGCGTCGAAAGCTTCTAAAGCCGGCGATTTTGTTATGTCTGCTCTGTTGGCTGCCGTCCAATCTGGTACGCCGGCCGTCAACCCTTTATACAAGCGTGCGGGAATTGGAACAGTCACGTCAAGACGAGCGTAGATTGACAAATCATTGTCTTCAATATCGATATCAAAACTTTCAAGTTCTAAACTATCGAATCTCTCTTTTAAAGATTTTACAGTATCACCTGAAAGCAAACCTGCATCTTTAAGAACGTTAAGGGTGTCTTTAAGTTCTGATTCAAGAATCCTGTGGAGAGCTTGATCAACGTCATCCATTCTATTTAAGAAGTTCTCAAAGCCGTTTAAACCTTCGTTCTCGTCATAGTCAGGGGAAAATCTTATTGAGATGTCATTACCGTAGCCATCAAACTCGTCGGGATATACATGATTGTCATCTAGCAATTGTCTTAATACGTTTTCAACCTCTTCTAAATCAGCATCGTCGAGATCCTCGTGGATATCAGTGACATCTAACGAAAAGCCACCATCCCAGTACATTCGACCTGGCTCATATTCATCGTACGAGACATATACATAATCATATTTATGTTGTTCCATCAAAGCATCGAAATCAGCGTCAGAAGGGCCGGCAGGGTTTTCTTCATAGTGCGCAGCGCCTTGGCCAATGATGTCATAGTATTGCTCGTCGGCTAATTCACTTACGTGTTCCTGAATATCCTCGTAAAGGGCGACGTCCAAACTGCCTTCGTTTAAGCCCATTTCCTCAAGCGCTTGTCCAAGCACTCTACGCGAAACTTGATTTTTCTGCCAGTCTTCGCCACCTTTTGTTTGGCCCCATTCTGCCTTGCTCCACTGCTCGTTGTCTAATAGATCTTCTAAATTTGTATAAGCCCCATGGGCAGCTTCAATATTGTTAGCCAAGTATTGCTGCGCAGCTTGTGGTGAATCATTTTTCTTTGTCCATTTGATTCTATCTGCTAAAGCAACCTTAAGCGCGGATCCAAATATATTAGCCTCAACGGCGTCTTTCACTGCGTCGACCCCAACGTCATCGTCAACAGCGTCATAAACCTCGCTTGGCTCCTGCTCCCCGGGCCGAAATACTAGTGCCATTTTTTTATAAGGGTCTTCTTGTGTCAGGTGTTTGAAGAGCACAAAATAAAATCCGACGCCTTCGCCAGTATATTGATCAAAATAATTTCTACTCTGAGTTGAAGAAATGCACCACTTAGTTCCTTTGCCGTAATAGCAAGAAGAGTCAGCAGATTTTGGTCTTACGATCATATAATCATCGTCGTCGTGAAGATAATCAGTTTGCTCCTTCGCACCTTTTTCGATTTTCTTCATATGATCTCGTTCATACATTTCTTGCTCAGCTTTATAAACTTGATGTTCCCAGTCATAAAGCTCTTTGAACTTGTCAATATTTTTATCTATTAAGCCACGCTGCGCGGCCTTATGGTATACCGGAAGCCGGCTTTGTAATGATTGAAGTTTCGCAAAAACGATGCTTCGCACGGCGCCTCTCTCACTTTCTAGTCTTTCAGCATTTGTTAGATATCCGGCGCTGAGGCGATCGCCCTTGCTCATTGCCTTGATCCTATCTAATTTTTCTGCTCCGTATGACCCGAGCGCCTCGCGCTCCTGCGCAGATCTGAATCCATCTGGGTCTTTTTGCGCTGCAACAATTTTTTGCAAATATTGATCGTCTATCTCTTTTCGCGCAACATCGCCGATTCTTCTTGCAGCCCATTCGATGTATTTCTTATTAGAGGTAGGGTCAGCTGCGATTATCCCATCCATTACCTCAGTTTGTAAAATATCGCGCAGCACAGGGTCGTCTATCTTCTTGACGATTATGCTTGCAGCATTTTCTTTGCGGCCTTCCAAAAGAATAGATAATTTTTTTCTTCGGCCAAGAATTACTTTCATAAGATACTCCGTTTCCTTATAAATAGTTTTTTTTATTTAAAAACGCTCTCTTTTGCAGTATCAAACAATTCGGGTAAAAAGCTCTTTTTTAATCTTAGAAGTCTTTCAAACTTAACTTGCTCGCGGGCATCAGTATACAAAGTAGTTGGCTTTTTGACTTCGCCATCGATTAGCTGTTCGTTAAAATCATAAAATTTAGATCTTGGTGATGCGCCCATTATCGTTAGAATAAAAATTAGAAATATAATAAATGGTATGATTTTTTTGATTATATTCACACATAGTCCCTCCTGTTAAATGTCAAATTTAATTAATAAGTTGTTTAAACGATCTATAAGTTTAGTATGTTCTGGTGTCCAACAAGTATACATTGGGCCCTCGTGATCCGGATCACCTCCTCTACACCCAGAGGCCCACAAAGAAACATGAACTAGTTCGTGTATTAGAGAAGAAGCGAACACCCTTTTATATTCATTTGTTTTTAACCATATGTATGTGGGGCCCACAGTCATGCCTTTGACAACAGCTTTTTTAACAAGCTTGCCCTTGTTGTCCCTTCCGACATTTTCGAAAATTTTCTCTTCAGAAGACCACTCAACCATAAGCTCGTCTAGGCTTTTTTTAACTTTACCATGCCGGTCACCGAAATTCATTTCCCATTGGCGATGAAAAATAACAATAGCTTGGGAGACTCGTTCAGCAGTTGGTACTTGCGAGTTGTCTTGAATTTGCCAAGAATATTTAGAATGAGGCAGGTTGATCATTTGTTTTTTTACCCCACCACAGGAAAACAAAAATAATGATAATAATATTATTATATTTTTAATCAACCATAACCCCTCCTATGCGTCAGCTTTCTTTTTTGTAACCATTAATGCCCTTGTGATGACATCTTCTTCTAAATCTTTTGCTAAATGTTTCCAGTTCTCTATATCTGATTTAGTCATCTCGTCCATCATGGACCACAAAGATTCAACTTCATCGACTAATTTTTCTTTTTCTTTTTTAAGAGATTCTATTTTTTCTCGCAATTCTTTATTAATTTTTTTAAGTTCATCCATTTTTACACCTATTTTGTACTGCATGCATTTTCATCGATTATCTCCATAAGATAGTTATACATTTCTGTTATGCTTGTTGAAAGAGGGTACCATTTACCACCAGAAGCTTTAGCAATCGGCTCCCAGCCTCCCTCATTATTCCAGACTTCTTTGACCTTCTCTGGGGAAAAAGTGTAAACTCTTAAGTCTGGAGTGGAAGCCACTGTTGTCGTCAAGAGGTCTTGTGTTATGGTGTCGTTTGTGCTCCAGCCTCCAGGTGGAAGAGGATCAGGAAGCATGTAACTCTGCCCTTTTTCATCACTGAAAACTATTATAACTCTTTTGGCATTGGGTCGCCATTTAACAACAAAGTCTTCTAGTGGCGGAATCGATTCGTCTAATGATGTTCCTACTCCACTTGCCCACATAAGATCTCCCATTCCGTATGGCAAGATTGTTGCGATATTCCATATTGATAGATATATCGCATCATACAGCATTTCATACTGCCCGGACATAGGAGTCCCATTTAGTCCCGCGAACAAAGACATAAAGTCGCTAAAAGAAGAAAGGTTGCTAATCATTTCTAAATAATTATGATTGCCGTAATACTGATCAGGAACTTTCGGCCCGATGATTAAGCCCCATTGTAATACTTTTTCATCGCTATATTGTGAAGCGAACGAATTTAAAGCAGCTAGCACAGCCGATATTTCAGTGTCCATAGACCCAGACCAATCTACGATAAAGAGAATGTCAGTTTCTTGAAGTTCCTCTCCAGTGTCTGTGATTCCATCACAATCATCATCGATTCCGTTACAAACTTCTGCTTGAGGAGTGATTTCCCCTTCGCACATGCCAGAAATAAAGTTACCGTTATCATCAATCGCCCCCCAGGATCCATAGTTGCAAGTTACTTGCCCTGGCTGGCAAATTCCGACATTCACAGTGCCCGCAGGGCCTGAGTAACAGGGCGCATATAAATCCTCATCAATTAACTGATTACAGTTATCATCAAAATTATTGCACAATTCGTCTTCTATTACCATGCCAATGTGAGGGTCGCATACTTGATCTGGATCGGGGAAATAATGACAAAAAGCAAAGCACTCAGTTGTGTTGATGATTGTGCAACTATCGTCGACACATTCACAAGTTTTAAACCCTTGACCGCACAAGAGGGGCTCTTCCATGCAAGGGAACAAAACTCCAACATCCTGTATTGTGCACTCACACGTGAGCCCTTCGTCAACTTGCCCATCGCAGTCGTTATCGAGACCATCGCAAATTTCTATTAGCTCAGGAGGCGCAGTGCACCCTGTCCAGTTTCCTTCGTTACAAAACTCTACTCCGGTACCGCATGCAGTATAGCATGGCTGATACAAATCTTCATCAACTGTCCCATCGCAGTTATTATCCACATTATCACAAATCTCTATTGGCTCTAGACCACATGTGCCGCACATGTTTAGTTGGCCTTCGTCGATATCGCCATCACAGTCATCGTCTAGACCATTGCACATTTCCTCGGTGCATTCTGTCTCGCAATCAGTATATTGAATTTGGCCTTTGTTGCATACTTTTTCTTGTGTTCCTGGGTATCCGTCTTCTGTTACACAGTCAATGTAGTCTAGGTGATATTGCGTTGGGTCACATTGCAAGTACTCTTTGCACTCTCCTTCATAAAGCATTGCCGGTGGATCTAGACAATAATCGATGCATATTTCCTTTTGCCAAACAGAATCTAAAGGAGGACAATAATACCACTGACACTGGACACAGGAGTTATTAGGGAAAGGATATTTATCGGAGTCTGGCGTAGTGTCTGGCCCAGGTGGCTCTACAGCTACAGTGCTATCATCAATAACTGGAGGTGCATCTGGAGGCGTTATTGGTTTCGGGTCTTTCATAAACATATCTGAGCACCCACTGCTGAATGCCAAGCTAGTCAATAACACCAAAACCAATTTTTTCATACACTTCACCTCATGGTGACCAATCTTTAAGGATGTCCCCCATAAAAAATTCGTCAGTATCTCCTAATGGATCTCGCTTTTTATTGTTGTTGAAAAGTTTATCATATAGATCTGCCATAGCTTTGCCTGCTTCATAAGCAGAAAAATACAATTCAGAGGCGTTCGTGTGTCTTGAATGTTTATGAGAGAATATTGGATGCATTGACCATTTTTGATTCCAAAGATCCCGCTTGACTTTACCCAAGTACACATTATCGAGAAAAATTTTTTCCTCTGTAACACCGATTTTACGAAAACTAATTTTAGACATATATTAATCTTCCCACATCATGATTAAAGTTTTAACCACGCAATACCCAGAAAAGCCCGCTACTGATGCAACAACAATACCATCAACAATATTAAGGCTTTCCATATTAGTAACTAGTGACTATATTCTTTCTATAGGACAAGAAAATGGAGGTTTCCTATGATTAATCAATTTTTAAGCGTTGTCGCAGTGCTAGCTCTTGCCGGATGTCTAGACCAATCACCGCCGCCAAACGATAGCGGCGATCACATTAATTCGTTCAGTAATCCAGTGATTACCCCAAACCCTGAACTAGTTAATCTTCTTAATATGGCGGTCAATGAAGCAGAAAATTTAGAAGAGCCAGCGGGCTCACTTTCTGATATTTGCGAATATCAGTATGACTATCATAATGAATATGGCACACACGAGCCTTTGAGTTGTAGCTATGAAGAAGGCAAGGAATGTTGTGCGTGGATGTACGCTACAGATATCAAAATTTGTAGCGAAATTTGGTGTATGCAGCCAGACACATGCCTTTGGCAGGTCGAGTTTGACTCATGCAGTGGCCAATAAGGAGGACTTTATGCAAACAAAACCATTAGAAGCAAAAACTTATAAGCAAACTGACCCTCTTTTTAAAGAGGTGATCAGCTTTTTAGAAAATAAATATTTCCATAACGGCGGCGGCGAAGAAGCAGAAGTAATCGTTAACTGGAATAAAGCAGAAGCAAAGGAAGACGGGTTAGTTAGTATATATGCAACAAACTCTGTTATTTCCTCTGCTATCAAAAGAGCAAGGCCGGCCCTAAAAAAAGTTGATTTGTTGCATGAAGGCGCAACACTCTACTTTGATAGTAAAGCGATGCGCCCTCTGCACATGGTTTTAAAAGTTATCAGATAGATAAAGGTGGCTAATCACTTCCAGAGTTGAACATCCAGTCTTCTCCCCAGAACCAGTCATCTCCATCGTTTGAAGGGTGATCATAGTTCTGTTCTAGGAGAGCTTGGTCGTATTCTTTGTGAAACTCTTCATCTTCTTTTTTCCAAATAAGATTAAGTAATTCAAGTTTATGATCTTCTGCAATCTCGCTGCTCATCTCTTTTAGATTGTTGCGCGCTTCCATGGAGGTTAGTTTATCTTTTGTAAGGTCAACACATATTATACACATACATATGACCCTCAGCAGCGCGCGCTTAAGTGCACGAGTAAGAGAATAACGCCAACAGCTCCGATGGCCACCCGATGTTTCAAAACAAGATTCGTAACTTTCAGTAATAAATTGCTCATGATAAAGCTCCTTTTGGTTGTGTCTTAATTAGATACCAGCGCGAAGCGCGTCCAAAAAAAATTTTATTCTCTTTTTGTGCGACTTTCGGCATTATCGTTCCAAGTTTTAGCACGATGGCTTAGATTTTCCAAATTCCACGCCGAGGGTATGTTGCCTATAGGCACTAAAGCATGTACGATAAACACAATACCTCTAAAAACTAAATGAAGTCCTATGTTGGCAGCAAAAATAAAGTGACTTAGATAAGTCTCGTTGTTTTCCTTAAGGTGCTTCATTTAGTTGTTTCTACCAAATCCACCGATGCCATCGAAGCTTCCTCTACGAGCATTAGCCCAATTATAGGCATGTTCAAGATGTTTAATACGATTATGAAGCTTTTTTATCTCCTCTTTGAGGAGGCGGTTCTCTTCAGTTAGCTTTTGTTTGGATATCTTTTTTTCCACTATAACCGTCTTATTTTAAAGACCGTCGACATCATCATCGCCACCGGCATATTTTGCAACAATCGCTTCTAGCTTGGGATGCATCGGAGATCCACTTGGGCTACTAGTTTTCGAAAAGTGATTATTAGCTACTTGCAAGATTGTTTTTGCATTACGAAGCAATTGCTTTGTTACCTTGCGATCAGAACCACTTTCAGATAGTCTTGAAAGGAAGCTTTCAGTTTTGATTGCTTTGGAAAAAAGCTTATTTGCTTCTTTTTGTGCAAGCTTTAAATTTTTGTTTTTCCGGCCTAAAGCCATCTCAACATACTTTAACATATGGCCACGTCGATTTGAATACATGTTTTGCAAAGCCGCAGCGACTTCGGTAGGGTACATTGCTTCGTCCCACCTACCCATTCCATGACGATGCCATTCATCAAACATGCTCCAAAGTTGTTTAAGCCTGTCGTCGCTAGCCTCAGCCAACAAGTTTTGTTGAGAATTAATGTAATCTAGCGCAGCTTCCTTAATTAACTTTTTTAAAGTTGATTTAGAGATTTGCATTGCTATTCTTCCTCATCGTCGCGCTTTGCAGGATGACCAGCATGCTCGTTGGCCAAGCTAGCTTCAGTGGCAAGGATATCCTCGGCTTTAACGTTTTCTAAAATTGTGCCGTCTTCAAGCTCCATGTCGTACTTGGTGACTTTTTGAAGTCTAGAGTTCCAGTTATGCCCAATAACCTTTCCTAGCTTAAGATCGCCTTCCATTTGCACACCGCCATGGTGAATGCAATAGTGATTAGGAGCAAAAGCATTTTCGTCGACGGGCTCTTTATCATCATCATCGGCATCTGCCGCGGCCGCCTTCATGGATTCTTCTTTGTCGCCATCTTTATCTAAATCTAGATAATCAGGCTTTGCAGCCTCAGCTATGGCTTCCTGGATCATTTCTTTAAGTTTTGATTTCGTAATTCTCATTTGCGTGCACCTCTTATTGCATCTCTGGACAATCGCAGTACTTAGGCTTCGGGCCGGCAACATCGGGCATTTGATCGTTGATTGTTGCCCAGTTGTCGCAAAGCATCTTCATCGATCTTCTGAATGCGCGGCCACCGGTGCGCAGCTTCTCGCAGCTGACTTCTTCGTTAACCATGTCTTCGTCATCTTCATGCACGCCTTCGTTTTTCCTGCGCTTAACGGGCGCT
>MDSV01067061.1_pt1 | contig 14972 bp, 16 predicted proteins | sample 810851 | NCBI WGS metagenome assembly MDSV01 (sample SAMN05326640, study PRJNA326480) | marine metagenome | isolation source: seawater | place: Atlantic Ocean: North East | collected 2012 | reverse complement strand
TTAGTGTCGATACCCTGGTTTGCGAATTGTGGTTGTATGTATCTCAATACCTTAGTTGTCGCATTGAAATCAACAACGAACCCTACCGCACCAGAAGTAGCCTGTGTAATCTTCTCATCTGCCTGGAATGTCCCTGGCGTGCCACTAAATGTGATTGACTTTGTTGCGTCTAGTGTCGAAGCACTTGCCGTTGAACCTGTCGTACTGTCTGTTGGATTTCTTAATAGAGCGATCCTTCTAAAGTCGTTGGTAACGTTGAAGTCACCACTACCATCACCCTGTGTTAAATCTAAATTCATCATTACGAAGAATCCACCTAACTCTGTGATAACGTCTGACGCATGTCCACCTGGTGGTGATATGATGAAGTCTATATCAGAACCTGATACGTTTCCAAAATCACTCGCTTTGATACTTGCGAAAGTGTAACCAGTACCTGCGGTTGTTATCGTTACTGCCGTTACAGCATTACCAGATACAACTACCGTACACGCACCACTTGAACCGTCACCTCTTATTGCGACACTCGTATATGTTCCGTTAGAACCACCACTACCCCCAGCGGTTATCTTAACATGTTCTATCGCACCTGCCGTAGTTGAATAGTCTGTACTCTCAGTTGAGAGGTGCATGAAATCTGTTGAAAGGAAGTTTGCCTGTTCAGAGGCAGATAGTGAATACATGTATTTCCACTTGTATCCATCTGCCGTACTGAATACTGACGTGGATTTATTACCCGTAGGTTCAGTAGTTGAGGCTGTATCGCCGTCGTTATCAATACATTTATAAACATCGAAGGTACTATTCATTACATAGAACGTACTATCTAATAAGGTCGTAGCCCCAGAGTTTGCCGCAATTACTGCACCCGCACTATTAATCTCTCCATAATCGTGCCTGTAATAATCGTATGTTGTGCCAGTCGTCCAGTTTCTTCTTGGAATACATAGGGTAATGTCTGAACTTGTTACCTTTTTTGCTGATAATAAGTCATCATAGACATAATGTTCAATGGATCCAACACTATCTACTGGTGTAGGTGGTGCCGTATCTGTCCCATCGTTAAATGCTTGGTCATTGGCAAATGCTTGTGGTCTGCCTATCGCCAAGTAATATACATCAGCACTCTCAGAAAATGATTCCTGAAACTGTCTGGCGTTATGTACTCTAAAATCTTTTGTAATTATTGCTGGCATTGTCTTTCCTTATAATCTATTTATACACTATTCTGCGGCAATATCGCCGTGATCCCCATTTATTAACGCGGCATATAAATCTTTACCATGTTGCATCACATCATTAGGGTCTGCTGTAAAAGGCAACCAGTCCTGTGTGTTGTCTCCTAAGTGTGACCATTGACACTCACAATCGATAACTCTAAAATTAGTTCCATCTTCTTTTACCACTGGATTACCGGATTGATCCTTTATCGTAATCCACTTTGGGTTTCTCACTGCTACTAAAGTTATATTCATATTCTATTCATCTCCTTATGATATTCTGAAAAATAAAGTTGCTTTTTGGTGTTTTCCATTTTGATTTCCATACCCCATACACTTCCAAGTTCCAGATCCCGCAGCACTATGCCAATCAGAATGGGCATTACTGTATATTATTGAACTTCCACTATGTGTACTGCCAGGGTTATGGTAAGCACTTGCGTTTGCGTTAGTGGTTCCATTATTGTTCTGAGAAGCAAAAGCATAACTACCTACATCACCATTACTAGGTATAGATGCTGGTAAGTTTGTTATGTTACTTCCGTTAATTGCGGATGCCGTGCCTGTTAGTTTACTGGCATCCAAAGTTTGTGTGCCTGTTACAGTTACACCTCCTACTATTAAAGCCATTATTCTACCTCCGTTAAGTTAAATTTGTATTTTTTACCGTTCAATCTATTCAGTATGTATAAGTTATCATCACCCTCTTGTATAGTCCAAGAACCAGAAGTCCCATCGACCTCATTCACCCTGTGTTTTGTATTATTCAAGTTTAAGTCTCCTGTATATACGTCTCTGAATTGTAGAGAACTTGATCCTAAATCGTAAGTATCATCTGCCGCGGGTAATAAATGTCCCGCATTACTAATTCTTAATCTTTCTGTTACAGCATTTGAACCATCTGGTGAGGTAGAGAATACAATCTCAGTTGGCAAATCATTTGCTCCTGGTGTTCCTTCTACCCTTGCGAATATTCTCGCACCCTCAGATACAGCGTCCGTGCCATCATCACCAAAGAATGATAACTCACCTAAGATATCATTATCATTTACTATGGTAAATGAACCCGCACTTGTATTTCTGGATTTGTATAATGTTAATGCCGCACCGTTAGCGTCTGCTGAGTGCCTACTCGCCAATATCCTTGAAGATGAAGCACTATTACCTTTTACTTGTAGTCCAGAAGATTCCCCACCTGGTAACGCTCTAGTTCCTGGCGCACCCTGTTGGTCAATCATACACATAGCCAATCCACCATCTACGAAGAATTGGTGTGTATTTGAATTACCCTCAACTCTAAAGTCTAGGTCATCAGAATCCTCGTTGATAACAATTGCCGTATCTAAGATTGTTAATTGGTCATCGTTAGAAGATGATTGGTCATCTATACCTGGTGATGAAACAATGTCTGCTGTCACAGCGATTGTACCTGACTTGTCTGGTAAAGTCAATGTTCTATCTGCTGTTGGATCTGTTACAGCGATTGTCGTTTCGAAACTGTCTGCTGTCGAACCCTCAAATATTATAGTTGGACTATTGATTGCGGGACTCGTTAATGTCTTGTTCGTTAATGTCTCTGTCGCTGTGATAAGTGATACTGTACCAGTTAGGTTAGGTAACGTAATCGTTCTATCTGCTGTTGGGTCTGTCGCTGTTAGTGTTGTCTCAAAACTGTCTGCTGTCGAACCCTCGAAGATGAATCCAGTTTGTAGATTAACAGTAGATGAATCCACAGTTGTCGTGGAACCAGATACTGTTAGGTTACCAGCGATAGTGACGTTAGCGCCACTCATCGTCATAGCGGTCGTTGTGCCTGACTTGATGATGAGATTACCACCTGTATTCGTTAATGAACCAAATGTGGTACTATCATCTTTTAAGAATATGTCTCCACCACCTGCGTCTAGGTTAATATCTGTCGAAGCGTCTAGTGTGATTGTGCCTGACGCATGATTAATCTGTGCTATCGTTGGTGTTGTTAAAGTTTTATTTGTTAATGTGTCTGTCGTTGCCTTACCTACTAATGTATCTGTCGCATTTGGTAGAGTAATCGTTCTATCAGCGGTTGGGTCTGTAACAGCGATAGTTGTTTCAAAACTGTCTGCCGTACTACCCTCAAAGATAATTGTTGGACTGTTAATAGCAGGACTATTAAGAGTTGGGCTTGTTAATGTTTTATTTGTGAGTGTCTCTGTTGCCGTAGTTAATGATACAGTACCAGTTAAGTTAGGTAGAGTAATCGTTCTATCAGCGGTAGGGTCAGTTGCCGCAAGAGTTGTCTCAAAACTGTCTGCGGTACTACCTTCGAAACTTAGTGACGCACCAAATACCACATCAGATAAGTTACCCGTTGTGATTACCGTACCAGTTGCGTTTGGAAAATTTATTGCTCTATCTGCGGTTGGATCCACGACACCTATAACTGTCTCAAAACTATCATCAGATGAGCCCTCTGCCGTAAGAGTTGTAAATGTGGTCGCCTGAATTGCTGTTGGTTCAAACCTTGAGTTTGATGAGTTGAATATTAATCCGTCTCCGTTTGAAGCACCCGTTGTGATAATCTTCAATGCGGTAGTTGAACCTGCCCCTAGGGCTGTATAGATTTCAACAAAGTTATCATTAACCTTATCACCACCTACTCTTAAGGTATCACCCGTACCGTCGTTAGCACTTGATCCTAATCCTATTGCTTGATATGCCATATACTCTATTTATACTCCTTACTTAGCGTTATCATCAAAAGTCTTGCCTGTCGTATCGAAAGTTGTTGCCGCAGGACCTGTAGATGAGAAATCGTCTGATTGATACGACACCTCACAAGGTAATGCGAAATTCGTATGTATTGGTAATGAGAAGTCACCAATCTGTACCGCGTCACCATCGATAGATGTATTCGTACCCATAATCTTCAAATCGTTCAATGTCTTTAGTGTGATACCAGACATACCATTCGTCTCGCCAAATGCCGTCAAGGCAAAACGACCTACTGTTGCCAGTTTTGGTCCCGCATAGATAACACCAGTTGTTGGTGTCGTTGAATGAACGGTGGTGTTAGGTGTTCTATCTTGTCCCAGTTTGATTGTTATGTCTTGGTTTAAAGTCACCGCCCTCGTGTTCGATGTGAAAGAGGCATCCAACTCTATTGTACTTTCTGGGTTACTTCGTATTGATGAACCGTCAGTTGCCGTACCTAATCTTCTACCAAGTTTCTCACCAAAGATAACTGTTAATATCTCTATTACCTCATCTGTCTCAGTCTTACCAGACAATCTAGTGAATCCAGTTTTCATTCTGGCATTTAATCTACTACGAATACTAACCTCACCCGCAAAGTAGAAACCAGCAGGGTGTACAGCAGATTTAAGATAGTCTCTCCACTCCGTGATACTCTCACCAACTTTTACGATGTATGAATAATCTTGGTAGTATAAACTATCTTGTATCTTCTTTGTACTCTCTGATATGAATCCATCAACCCCACTAAACTCTCCGTCTGTCTCAATGACCGTGCCAACACTCGAAGACATTATTGCCGTATCAGCACTTCGAACTCTCGCGGTCGCACCTGAGGTGCCGCCAGTTAGTGTGACCTTATCATCGAAGGTTCCGTCTACCGTGTTCAATGTTAAGATGTTCGTATCTGAATCCAATAATGTTTCTACTGTAGCAGTTATTGTTGATGTGTCCTCGTTCAATAACCTACTATCGTCTGACCCGTTGTGGGTGATTGTGAGATAGTCTGTCGTATCTGCCACCTCATAGACCGTGTTGACAATCTTATCACCATCTTCCGTTATTATCTTATCTTGTTCAAAACCATCGAAGACTGGATCAGTTGCCAATTCTTCAAAGGCGATACTATCACCATCCTCTGTTATCAAATCACCCTGTTCACTATCTAATCGTATTACTGCCTGTCTGTGATCCTCTAACAGTATCGCATAATCTAACTCTTGGAATGGTTCTAGGATTATGTTATCTTCTTTCGTTGAACTCACCGTCTCGTCCACAGAGAAGGCACCTGATACGTTATCAATCTGCATGTGTAACTTGGGTAGTATCCCAGGTTCTTCTTCGTATCTGAATCCTTGGTCGATTGGTTTGACAGATAGTGCCTTACCAATACTATCTGATACAGGGAATATATCTGCCCCACTACCACCAGATGATGTGACCGTAACTGTTGGTAATGATAGATAACCACCACCAGCATTTGTAATTAAAATTTTTGTGATATCATTCGTGCCAGAGTTAGTCTGTGCCTCCATGACGAGTTGGTCAGTTGAACTGCCCTCCATCATAAGAATACCATCGTCTAGCGTATCTTGTTCTAATGCGAAACCACCATTGACTACGACAACCTTACCTGCCAGACCAGAACCATGTGTTGGGTTCGTTACAGCAAGAACATCGCCCTCAGCGTAACCACTACCACCAACATCAACGATTATGCTATCGACACTACCATAAGATGTGTTATCAATCTGTGCGACCATGCCACCACCACCCTTTTGTTTGTTAGGGTCTACGGCAACTTGTTCACCAACTGTGTAGTAACGTCCTGGTTCTGATACGGTTACATCATCAACGATAGATTGAACGATACACGTTAGGGTAACGTCTGGGTCATCATTTGGAACACCAGTGAGTGTCGATGAAGTCTGTTGTAACACATTTGATCCATCCTCGTTAAGTATCTGACTATCAGTTTCTAATAACATCGTATCACCATTATTGGTAACAAAAGTCCCACTGATACTCGCCTTGTTCAATATGAGTGTCGCAACATCTCTTTGGATACCACCAAGTTGAACGGCAGATATACTCACATCTTCTACTGTCGCTGTCGCCAGGTTGACGTTAGTATTACCAACAATGTTTGCCTGTGTGATTGTCTGTCCTTTTAGTTTTGTCATATCACCATCTGATGGTGATGATAGAGTAATCTTTAATATGTTTGATGTGTTGAATTTACCAGCAGATACTCTCAACATGTCAACTGTTGGGTAGTATAATTCTGGTGTCTCGTTTAACAACGCACGGAAAAATATTTCGTGTCCTTTCTTCGTGCCTTTTCTCTTATACAAAGATAAGATATTCTTTGTTAGTTGTCTCTTATCTAATCCGTCCGTAAGTCTATTTGGTATCGTCTGTAAAAATGTATTCCTAAATTGTACAAAAAAATCGTCTATCGTATCATTGACGTCCGCATATTCTAATAGTTGGGTTAGTGTCTCGTTAGGGTTACCACGATACTTACCAATGATACCTTCAGCGCCAGATGAACTACCTGTGATAGTCTCACCAGTCACAAATAAACTGTTAGCACTAATATAAATTTTTAAATTGTCTGTATCCTCTGCCAGTATCGTTGCCGTCTGACCAGATGTGGAACCTGTTATCGTCTCACCCTTTGTGAACTCACCAACACTACCTTCTTCGTTGAGTAGGTAATCGTTTTCGTTATTACCCTTCTCATCAGTACCATCTAATGCCAGAAAACCCTCTGACGCCGTCTCTAACAATATCTGGTCTGAAGCCGTAACACTAGATAAAGTAATCTGTGCCGCCTCCATATAGACGTAGTATTGTTTTAAAAACTCCGCAAGAAGTGGATTATTCGCCTGTATGTGCTGGGGTAACTGTCTGTTAACTAACGGACTTAATTTCTTGTTGAACTTGGCCATAGATTACGCATAACTTGTGGTTGTTGTATAACCTATACCTGATGTAGTATCAAAGTCATCAGCCGTTACAGTTGTTGTAGTATTTGTTTCATCAATCTCTATGACTTGGTTACGAACTGGTTTGATATCTACTGAGTTTGGCACAATAGTTAATCTTACTGCCGTTGATGTAGAACCATCCACATCAGATACACTGGAGATATGTAAAGAGTTTAATACAATTGTTCCATTTGTATAATCTATCGTACCCTGTGTGTTATTTGTGTATGTTCTAACACCTGCCGTGATATAGTATAATCTCACATTACCCTCTCCGTCTTCATCTAAGAAATATTCGTTAGTCGTATCACCAGAGATTTTGAATCCTGTTGAAACTAATATACCACCACCACTCGCATTGTGACCACTGTGTGGATTATAAAATGCGTTGTTGAAACCAATAGTGTAAGTTGTTGTGCCAGTCGTTGTCGCTGTGAATGACTTATGTAATTTTACCGTGGTAATGTTTGATAGTATCGCCGTATCAACTTTGTTTATCGTCTCTATAAATTTACTATGTCTGAACATCTGGTCAAACTGTTGTAGGTTGTTCTCATTGTATGTTGTAATCGCATTTTGAACTAATGACTTAATAGTATCTGGTGCTTTCGTTGTTGCCTTCTGGTCATATTTGACAGTTGTATTTAATTGTATGAAAGTTGTTTCTGGGTCCTCTATAACTGGTGTAATACTCGCAACGTTGAAATCTTTTAACTGTGTAATGATATCTGATTTGTTACTCTCTGTAACTGTTACACCAGATTTTGGATTGATAGAAATATAGACACGACCATAAACTGGTGTGCTGTTATCTTCACCACCCCATACTTGAACTGACTTAGCATTTGGGAAGATTGTCTTCACCCTCGCTTCGTAATCTTTTGTTGTCACGGCACGGTTCTGTGAAGCGTACTGTCTTGGTGCGTTGAAACGAATACTGTCTGGTGTTTCTGGTTCTGCCCCACCTGATGAGTTGCTCGCTGTAGTGATAGTTGCTGATGAACTACCTGCGATGTTACCAGATAGAGTGAAAGATGTTGCACCGTTACTACCTGTACCACTTGTTACGATGTAAGATAGTGTAACGATGTTACCTGTTGACAATGCCTTACCTAAGACACCATCACCAAATATAACTTCATACTGTTCATCTTCGACACCTTCTAGGTAATAAACTGTTGATGTAGATGTAACGTCTGCCAAGTCTGTTGACTTTGTGTAAGTCACCGTGGTCGTATCACTTGAACTGTTTTGAACTGTAACTTTTAATGTTGTCGTATCCGCAAATTTATTCTTAATTAAAAATCTTTGGTCAGCGTTTGTAACGTCAACTGTATATTTGTTGTTGACCAATGTGCCTTCATAGACTGGTAATTCAGAAAATGTATAGACACCTGAAACTGGTGAGATTGTCGTATCATCTTTAACGATGTAGTTGTAAGATGTGCCATCAACTGACGTGGTGAAAGTTGTACCTCTTGCCGCGGTAGCACTCGAACCTTCTAGGTCAGAAACTACTACATTTAATTTCGCAATAGGACTTGTCGCACTTCTTGGTGTGTAACCTACGTGTTTCGCATGTGAGACAATACTGTTTCGTATGTCAGCACTATCTAAAAACATCTCGTTGGCGAGTACGTTGGCATAGACCGCGTTATAATGTGTGTTGTATGCCAACACATCTAGTAGAGTTGAGATTGTTGACCCTTCGAAATCGTAATCTGTGAATTGGTCTTGTTGACGTAAAAACGTCTTCATGTTATTTTTTATATCATCGAAGTCCAGCGATGTAACTGATAATCTCTTTGCCATTATCTACTTCTTTCTAACATTGTTGTTAAGGTTATTAATTCACCTGGTACATTAACGACATAAAAACTGATAGTTACCTCGTAACTATTTCTATCTGATTGCGCTGAAGCGATTACAGATACAAGTCTGGCACGTGGCTCAAAATTTTCTATGACCTCAGATACGGCACGTTGTAATACGTTTGCCGTGATAGGGTTCATTGGTTCAAACAATAGTGCCGACACACTCGACCCAATCTCTGGGTGGAATGGTCTCTCGTAATGATTTGTCAGTATGAGATTACGGACAGATTGTTTGACAGCCTCAACGTCCTTCTTCACAATCAGATCCTTGGTAGCCACATTCTTCTCAAAAGAAAGTGCCAAGTCTGAATAAAGTCTCGTGCTTCTGGCACTCGCATTGGTGCCACTTGCGTCTCTATATCCTGATTGTAGTATTGCCATGATAACTATTTATCAAGTTACCCAGCAAAAACGTTAGAACTCCCTGAACTTCTTGTATGGGCGCAGGTATCAGCGTCACCTTGTCGATTGACTGGTTTGCCATTCGCATTGACACTACCACTACCATTGGCAGTTTTAACTCCCACATGACTTGGTGGGTGTGCCGAGACACTATCTCCATCTACGGAGATGGGTTGTCCATTCACATTGACATTACGGCTAGAACTAACAATTCCGCCACCAGTATTACTATCACCGTTTCGATGAACACTAGGCACTACCCTGTCCTCTAGACCTGGTATGTTGTTTACGTTTCTGTTTGTTCTTAGGCCTTGACCTACAACTGTTACCAATAGATGTGCGTTTCTTTGGACCCTGTCTATAATTATTATTACTTATAGCCATTATCCGTGCTCACAATTCGCACACTCGCAACTTTGACAAGATCCACCACTAGAACAGTGGCAACCGTGTTCACAATTTATACATGTACCCATTACTTCTTCTCTTTCTTCTTAGCAGCCTTCTTCTTCTTTTTGACTACCTTCTTTTTCTTCTTCTTTGGTTCTTCTGGTGTGCCAAAGTGTTCTGCCAGGTTCCTCGTCTTACCCTTCTTACTCTTTGGTTGCCATAAACTATCTGTCATTGTCCATAATTTGTCTAAAAATCCCATAAAATCTCCACTTGTTGTAAAAATACAACACTTTTTATTTGTTCAATATTACTAAGTCATTGAAAAACAACACTTTTAATTTAAAAAAAAGTGTATTTTTTATTTGACTTTCTATTATTTATAGTATATAGTATACCTATAATAACAAAGAAAGAGACTATATTATGAAACAGAAAACAACTCAAAACAACTTATTAAAATATATCAATACTCCATATGATGGACAAGATTATGAGACTGCTGCTAACCTTATTGGTGGTAACCAGTTCGAGGCGGCTGCTAGTTTTATCGAAATGTTAGATAGTCTACCAAGAGATACAATGAAGACTATTATTGCTAAATCTTGTAAAACAATCTTTATCGAAATGTTTGATTGTGACCCATCTTTATACGCGGACGAATTAGGATTTTTTAACGCATAACAACTAACGAAAGGACTATATTATGAAACTTGAATTTAACAACCTACCTGATATACTAGAATTTATCAAGGACAAATCTAACAAAGATAGTTTGTTCTTGTTAGAGTGTGCGATTAGAGACGCCAAGAATAACTCTAAATCTGACTTCAAAGTTGGAGACCATGTTCTCTTTGGAAGACCTAACGGTCGTAAGAGACCTGGTGTTATCACCGTAATGAACCCTAAGAAGGCTGTCATCAGAGACACCAACCTTGGCGGTAAATGGAGAGTACCCTACTCTCTAATGGAGGCAGCGTAATGAAAAAAATGTTATACGATTTTATGTTTGATAATCAGATACCTTTCACTTACCCACCGTATAGTGAAATGTCATTGATGAAAAAAATTGATATCAAGTATCTGAAATTTGTTAAAGAGTTTATCAAAAAGAATAAACTACAATTGAGAGTTAGGTATCGTGGATCATCTACGGATACTTATAGACGTAACCCGAGTTATGTCTTAATGAATGATGCTCAAACTTTTGCCTTATATGAAAGGTAATATATTTTGGATTATATTATTTGTAGCGGCACTATTAGTGCCGTTTGTTATTGGTCAATACCTTGACGGTGAACTATTTACTTTAGATTTAAAATTTGAAACTGAAAGATGGAAGTGTAGATTATGTTAGAAAAAATTTTGAAGTGTAAGATGAAGTATGATAAACTTGCCATGAGAGAACCAAGGAATGGTCGACAAGTGTATGACCGTATCGTCTGGGAAAGACTTCGAAAAATCTTAATTCAACGATACGGTCGTTTTGATTAACCTGAGACGTCCTCAGTTGGAACTGGGATCTCTATTTCAGGTTCGCTCTCAAAAGTAATCTTTGGTACTGGTACCTCGTCAATCATCTTCGCAGCCTCTTCACCATATTGGTGACCAAGCCAGAAAGCAAATATAACTACCACTACATAGAAAAATTTTTTCCAGCGATTTTTTGTTATGTCTCTCATTATGGTTTCCTATGCTTTATGTCTCTGCCATAAGTTGACAGCGATCCATGCTATAAGACCCCACTTAATTACTGCCATCACTGGTAGTATGCCTGTGAAGATACAAACCGCTAATAGTATTAGTCCGTAATCTTTCCATGCGCTTAAATCTTTGAGCCATTTATCCATTGTTTTTCTCCTTGTTTAATTTTGTTTAGAACGTAAATTTCGCACCTGCTGAATAATGTTGTAGGTCTGTGCCAGTATCTAAATCGTCCTGTTGCATCTCAGCATAGACGGTTAGGCTGTCTGTCATTGAATGACTTAGACCATAAGTCATATACGTCCCTGTACCTTCTTTATCTCCGTAACCAACTGTCAATGCTTTCCATCCAATCGTTGCTTCCATACCAGTTAGATCCGTTGCCGCATCCTTCACAGTATAAGTTGAAGCGATTGTTAAATCACCTACAGTTGTTGAAGCGCCACCGCCCCAATAAGAGATATCGTTAACCACGTCATCAGAATATCCTACTGATACATCAATGCCACTCATACTATGAGAGAGCGTACCCTCCCACATATCAATACCATCTTGTCCAGAAGAACCATCAACCATAGCCATGACACTTAGAGAGCCATTGTCTAATTTGATTGTATTTGATGAACGGTCACCATATTTGAATACAGCGTTAGATCCATACACCTCGAAGTTTCCAGTTTTAGAAACCCATGAGTGTGCCTGACGACCAGCAGTAATCGAAACACCGTTATTATCTAAACCAACATATGCCAGTCTGGAATCTAAAGTGTCTGATCCACTATCGTCAACATCAACGCCTACCTCTAACTTAGCGATACCCGATATAGAACTTCCCTCATCAAAACTTTCGATAACATCTATACCTAGAATTGATCCGTTGTTCTCTAACTTATCGTGTGCCACGCCAGAACTGTTCTCGTTATGTGACCATTTATAGTTAAAGGTACCATACGGTGTGATATCCGCAGCCATAGCCTGATAGGCAAATAGCGACATGAATACCGCCGTAATAGTAATTAATCTTAACATATTTTCTCCTTGATTAATTTTAAACTCAACACCCAGAAAGGGTGGATTAATGTATTACCTCATGTTTATTTATACTTCTCGTCATATGTCTCCGTGTATATCCTATCAACATCTTCCTGGGACTCCAGTACATATGCCGAAATATGAGTGTACCCGTTCTTTTTCGCCCATAGTATCCTACGACCACCAGCCTGCCACTTACGATACTTACCATTCATTCTACGGACCATGATGGGGTGTAACATGCCATTCTTGTCCATATCCTCGAACAGTGGCCTAAAGTTTATGCCCATACTATCAGCGTATGATTCCCAGTTACCCGTGACGTTATCCCACTTGAAGGTGAGTTCGTCTAGCGGTATGAGTTGATGATGTTGTGGGTGTGTGATTTCTCTAGCGTGTAATTCTTTCACTTCGTCATTCATATATTTTTCCCAATACGTTTCACTATTACAAAAATTAAATACCTCTAAGTATATATTATCATTGGCACACTCGTAACAATCGATGTGTGTATAACCATGTTCCTTGGCATACCATAGTCGTTGGTTGCCTACCGCTACCTTATCTTTATTCCAGGTGTTGATGATGATAGGGTGTTCCATACCATGTAGTCGTATATCTTTAAAGAGGGAGTATAATCGAAAGCGTTGTTCTTTTCTTTCTTTGCCACCGAGGAATACTTTACGTTGGTCGATACTATCGCCGAGACTTGTAATCTCTCTTATCGTGTGATACTGTGGAAATTCTATGTGGTTAGCAGATAACGTTTTTCTGGAAAGCAGCATTATATGTATGCTGAAATAAAGTTAAATGAGATAGATTTTCTAACAATATTTTTATTTTTATTTGGCTCCACACTATGTTGTAACCAAGACGGGAAGATATACAAGGTGTTGTTATCTGGTGTCAGAGCAATCTTCTCCGTGTTCACAATATCTGGTCGTTTTATCGTCTTAGGGTTCCAATCGTAGTTGATATAATTACATGGATGGTGAAGGACCAATCTACCGGTATTCTCTCCTGTTGATAGATAGACCACACCTGATAATGTTACACCAGGGTGGACGTGTGTCTCGTTGTGGTCACCATGACCATTCTCATTGTACCATGCGTTGTTGAGTTTGACATCATGTAACCCACAGTGGTCAGCGAATATGTTAGCGTGTCTCTCCAACTCTGTCTGTCCAGTCAACTCGATGTTATGTTGTTTACCAGAACCGGAACCACTACGTTCATCTAATAGAGTATATTCCCCTAACTCTATCTTGTCCTCGTAGAATGGTATCTTAAACATGTATGTTATCTTTCAAGTAATCTAAAAGTCTTGGTGATTGTCTCGCTTCTTCTCGCCAATTATTTTTTCTATGTATGATTTCTAAATCATGGTCATTATATTCCAAGTTGAGGATATCAATACCAAAGTATCTCATGCCAACACCAATCACATGGTGTCCACTATCTGAATTAAATTTGTCATCACCCATCTTGGTGAGTATGTCCTGTTTCGCAATCTTAAATTCTCTGTTCGAAATATCTTGCCAATATTTTGTATCGTCCCTATGTGACAGCGCATAGTGTAGTGCCACAAATTCTGCGAACTCATCAAAGAACCTACAACTCTCCGTGTTAAAATTATCCCTGTCCCATTGTGATAACTTGTCGCCTCGTTTCATCACCTTAACTAGGTTGATGAGAAACTCATGTACAGATAAAAGACCATTACTCTCCAGTGGTTCGATGAACCCAGCAGATAATCCAATCGCACAAACATTCTTTACGAAAAATTTTTCATGTCGACCAACTCGCATAGAAATATTTTTAAATTCAGATTGTGAGTAGTCACTACCCTTACCATCTAAATGTTTCTTAAATTCTTTTAGTGCTTGTTCATCATCAACGTAACGGTCGCTATAGACATAACCTGTGCCTATGCGTTCCCAACTTGGTATGTTCCACACCCAACCATTATCTATCGCGGTACAGTTTGTGTATGGTTGTAATTCTTCCTCTTTGTTCTCGTAGGGTACCCTTGTCGCCCATGCCTTGTTGTTTGGTAGCATGTCGTTGTAACTTAAAAATTTTACATACAACTCTCTCATCAACATGGATTTAAAACCTGTACAATCAATATACATGTCCGCGGTATGCCCATTCAACGATACGATACCTGTTTCATCTTTCTCTATGTCTATTATGTCCTCTCGTATATGTTTCACACCTAGTGGTATACAGTAGTGGTCACGTAACCATAGTCCAAACTTCGTGGCGTCAAAGTGATATGCTGTCACCAGGTTATCCACATCTATCCTGTTCTCGTGTACGTAGGCCATGTTACGATAATGTGAGTCCGCATAATCTGTTACGGGTGTCTCTGGGTATAGGTGTTTCTTTAAGAACCATAATTCTTTAGGTTCATTCTCAACCTTGCCAAATGGGTAGTGGAATCCACCATCACCCTTCTCGTAGAAGTCCTCGAAACGTATAGACAGTTTATAACTGGCGTCACAATGTTTCATAAAATCTTTATCCTGTATACCAAGTAATCTCAACCATCTATTGATTTGACCTAGTGTACTCTCACCAACACCTACCGTAGGTATCTCTGGACTCTCAATCAATGTAAT